>Ga0126307_10000020_pt1 | contig 91199 bp, 89 predicted proteins | sample Plot28_FD_89955 | JGI IMG/M metagenome (GOLD analysis project Ga0126307, IMG submission 89955) | Serpentine soil microbial communities from UC McLaughlin Reserve, CA, USA - Plot28 | ecosystem: Environmental > Terrestrial > Soil > Grasslands | place: USA: UC McLaughlin Reserve, Lake County... | reverse complement strand
AGGTGCACTTCGCCCACTGTAGGCGGCCGCGAACTGGACGTTTGGCCTAGTCCAGGGGCAGGCCTGAGTAAAGGATCGGCCCGCGCAAGTCGATCTACCGCTTCCAGAGAGGCCAGGAGCAGCGGTTTCCGCGGCGCTGGCACCTAGACCAACAAACGTCACCTTCAAGGAGGAGACAAAATGCTGCGGAAGCTCCGCGAACGCATTCACAACGGGGAGCAGGGCTTTACCCTGATCGAGCTCCTTGTTGTCATCCTGATCATCGGCATCCTGGCCGCCATCGCGCTGCCGGCCTTCCTCGGTCAGCGGCAGAAGGGCCAGGACTCGAGCGCGAAGTCCGATGCTCGCAACATCGTGTCGCACATGGAGTCGTGCTACACGCAGAACGAGACCTACGTCGGCTGCGAGGCCGGCAACGACGTCCAGCAGAGCGGTCTTCCGCTCGGCGGTGGCACCGGCCAGGTCGACGTGACCGCCGAGTCCGCCACGGGCTACACGGTCGTGGGTCACTCCCGCTCTGGGAACAACTTCACGATCACGAAGGCCGGCTCGACCGCGACCCGCAGCTGCACGACCGCCGACACCGGCGCGTGCCCGGCGAGCGGACTCTGGTAATCGGCTCTTCGTAGCTGATGCTTCAGGGGGCGGGCCTTCGGGCCCGCCCTTCGTCGTTTCCGGGCGGCTGAACACGCGGCCAGGCGCCGCCCGCTCGCCTAAAGCCCGCCGCCGGGACCGCCGAGTACCGAGCGTGATGCTCTCCCGCGCTCACGCCCACTCTCAGCGCGGCTTCACGCTCGTCGAGGTGCTGGTCGCGATCTTCATCCTGCTGGTCGGCGTGCTCGGCGTGGTCTCGCTGGTGGACGGCGCCAACGCCGTCACCTCGAAGACGAAGGCCCGCGAGGGCGGCACGAACATCGCGCGCTCCATCATCGAGGTCGCCCGCGGCGTGCGCTACCGCGACCTCACCGCCGCCTCGCTGCTGGCGGCTCTGAACGCGCGCCCCGGGCTGCAGGACGTCACAACGAGCGACGCCGGCTACACGGTCAAGAGCCGCGGCGTGAAGTACGAGCTGACCACCACGGTGTGCTCGCTCGACGACGACAAGGACAACCTCGGCCTGCACCCCACGGGCATCACCTTCTGCCCGGACTCCCAGGTCGGCGCCACGCTAGGCGACCGCAACCCTGACGACTACAAGCGCGTCCGCGTGACGCTCGTCTGGAACACGCGGAACACGACGCAGAGCATCACCCAGACGTCCTCGATCATCAATCCGGTCGGCGGCCTCGGCCCATCGGTGATCGGCCTGACGACCACGTCCGGATCGTCCACGAACCCGGTCCGCATCGAGTCGCCGATCAGCTCAGCCAACTTCGTGGCGGTCACTTCGACCTCCGCGGCGGACCTCACCTGGAACATCGACGGCGACGTGCAGGAGTCGAAGCCGAGCGGCGGACCGATCAACTGGTCGTTCACCTGGGACTTCGTGGCACCGAACGGCGACATCCTTTATCACGACTGCACGTACGCGGTGGGGGCGGAGGCCTTTGACGAGCAAGGTCGCGCTGGGTCGCCCTACTCGGTCACGGTGATCGTGAACCGCATCGTCGGCGGGCTCGCGGTCGAGAACTTCGCCGGCGGCCGCAACGGGAACGGCAACACGGTGGACGTCCAGTGGGCGCCCACCCCCGAATGCGACATCGTGGGATACCGCGTCTACCGCGACGACGACCCAGCGTTCGGCTCCCCCTCGGCGGTCACCTGTACCGGGCAGGGCTCCGCGACCTACGTCGAGAATACGGTCACCGACTGCGTCGACGAATCGGCCCCCGGCGGGACGATGTACTACCGGGTCCGGCCGCTCGACACGAACGCCTCCGGCACGCTGCGCGAGGGCGCGTGGAGCACGAGCGTCACGGCCGGCGGTTCGAACTCGGTGCCGAGCGTCCCGCAGAACCTCGCGTACTGCATCGGCGGCCAGGTCGACTGCTTCGGGCCAGACGGTGAGCCGGCGCCGAGCGGCGTGCTGGTGCTGCGCTGGGACGCCTCGACGGACAGCGACGGGAACGTCCAGTTCTACCGGATCTACCGGGACGGGACGAGCTACGCCGCCCGCCACGACGTCTTCTACCCGAATCCCGGCATCGCCTGGTTCGAGCCCGATTCCGACGGCCAGACGCACACCTACCGCGTGAGCGCGGTCGACGACAAGTTCGGCGAGTCGGGCCTGAGCGCTCCGCTGGACGCGGGCTGAGGGGGAAGACCGTGACGGCCCGCCTTCGCAGAGAGGACGGCATGACCCTCATCGAGGTGCTGCTCGTATCCGTGCTCATGATCGTCGTCCTGGGCGCGACGCTCGCGACGCTCAACCAGTTCGAGCGGAACGTCAAGACGAACGAGATGCAGAACGACGCGCAGGACGAGGTCCGGCGCGCGATGGACCTGATGACGCGCGACCTGCGCAACCTCGCGAGCCCGACGCCCGAGCTGCCGCAGGCGGTCGTGAAGGCGGACGCCCAGGACGTGATCTTCCAGTCGGAGGGCAAGGACAAGGCGCCCGACAGCCTGAACGAGCAGAACACGACTCACGTGCGCTACTGCCTCGATTCGGCGCAGGGCGATCTCTATCGCCAGATCCAGACCTGGAAGACCGAGGCGCCTCCGGCACTGCCCGACTCCGCTTCCTGCCCCGGCAGCGGATGGACGACGACGCAGATCGTGGCCGACCACCTGGTGAACGGCACCCGCGCGATCTACACCTACAACTCGGGCGTCCTCACCGAGATAACGGAGGTCTCTAGCGAGATCTTCGTCGACGTCAACCCGGGGATCCGGCCCAGCGAGGTCACGCTCCAGAGCTCCGTCTATCTGCGCAACCAGAACCGTTATCCCGTCGCGGATTTCTCCTGGGCGGCCGTGGACAACGCGGGCGACGTCGACGGCATCTTCCTCAACGCGTCGGGGTCGACCGATCCGGAGGAGCGCCCGCTCACGTTCCACTGGTACGACGCCAGCCTCAGCAACTGCAGCGCGGCACCCGCGATCGGTCCGGCGTACGAGGGCGAGTCCGGCTGTGAGATAGGCGAGGGGATCGTTTTCACCTACGGCCCGCCGGCGGCGGGAACGCGCGACATCTACCTCGTCGTCGCGGACGCCGCGCTCGAGACAGAGCCGATCACGAAGACGGTGTGCGCACCAGGACCAGGAGTGCTGTGCTGATGAACACGAACCTCAATGGAGAGCGCGGCAACGTCGTCATCACGGCGATTCTGCTGCTCGCGATCATGATGGGGCTCGGCCTCGCCGTCGCCTCGCAGGTCGATACCCAGACGACACAGTCGCGCAAGGAGCGCGAGCGCGAGTCCGCGTTCAACCTGGCCGAGGCGGCGCTCTCGGCTCAGACGTTCATCCTCGGCCGGCGCGGCACGGGCACGGTCGACACGCCGTATCCCGTCGAGGGCTGCGCAGAGGGCTCGACCAATTACTTCTGCCCCGACCACGACCGGCTGATGGCGTCGTACGAGGGCTCGGGCCAGGTCGACTACGGCGCGGACACCGAGTGGCGCACCTACGTCCTCGACGACGCCGACGGGAACGGCAACGCGGTTCGCTTCTGGAAGGACGACTACCTGTCCGACCCGAACTGGCCCCGATACGACGCCGACAACAACCGGCACGTCTGGGTGCGCTCCGAGGCGACCGTGCGCGGCAAGCTGCGTGCGATCGTCGCCTGGGTTCGGATCGAGGACCGGATCGTCAGCTTTCCGCAGTACACGATCCTGGCGGGCTGGGTCGACGGCAAGAACAGCGGCGGGCACAACGCACGCCCGCTCGTGAACTCGACCGGGTCGCTCGGGCTCGCGGTTCGCTGCAACCAGCCGCCGCAGTCGACCCAGTGCATCGACCTGGATCCCGTCAAGGGCCCACAGATCCAGCCGCCGTCCAGCTACAACCTGAACTACTCGACGAAGACCGCCATCGGCGCGGACGAGCTCTTCGCGCTCGAGGACGTGGCCAAGGCGAACGGGACCTGGTACGAGACGTGCCCCGCGAACCCGAACGGCGACGTCGTCTACGTGAAGAACGCCGGAAAGTGCGAGTACGAGAACTGGACGCCCGCTGCCGAGGGTCAGACCGTCTGCTGCAACTCGAAGGCGAACCCAGGCCTGTTCGTCCTCGAGCGGGGCCAGGTCGACTTCGGCGGCAACATCCAGTTCTACGGCGTCATCTACCACGCCAACCTGGACAACTCGAAGTCGCAGTTCCTCGTCGAGACCTCGGGTACGGCCGCGGTCTACGGCGGTGCGCTCGTGGACGGCGGTGGCGGCATCTACGCCGGCTCGAGCGGCGACAACTTCGTGTTCTACGCGTTCGCGTTCGACGACATCAAGGCGGTCGGCACCGCGGGCGTCGTGCAGAACACGTGGCGCGAGATCGTGCCGCCTGACCTGCAGGCGCAGACCGGCGGCTGATGCCGGCCGGGGTGGTCGCGGTAGTCCGGGTCGCCAGTTAGGTTCCCGCCCCGATCGATGTGGAGATAGTCGTGGCCTTTGTGTTCGGCGCTGTCATCGGGAGCTTCCTCAACGTGGTGGCCTACCGCCTGCCGCGCGGCGAGTCGCTCGTCAGCCCGCCGTCGCACTGCCCCGGGTGCAAGGCGCCGGTCAAGCCCTACGACAACATCCCGATCGTCTCGTGGCTCCTGCTGCGCGGGCGCTGTCGCAGCTGCGGCACCCCGATCTCCGCGCGCTACCCGCTCGTAGAGCTGCTCACGGCCGCCGCGTTCGCCGCGGTCGTCGCGGTCCGCGGCGTGGACGATGACCTGTTGCTCGAGCTGCCCTTCGTCGCTGCGCTGATCGCCCTGGCGGCGATCGACTTCGACCACAAGCTGCTCCCGAACAAGATCGTGTATCCGCTGGCGGTCTTCGGCGTCGTCGCCACCCTGCTCGTGGACTCCGAACAGCTCGCCGAGAACCTGATTGCGGGCGCAGGAGGATTCCTGTTCCTGTTCCTGGCCGTGCTCGCCTATCCTCGCGGGATGGGGATGGGCGACGTGAAGCTCGCGGGCGCCATGGGTGTCTACCTGGGCGCGTCCGTCATCCCGGCACTGCTGATCGCGTTCCTGGTCGGCTCGGTCGCCGGGATCGCGATCATCGCCCGCGAGGGGGCGGCCGCCCGTAAGAAGGCCGTCCCCTTCGGGGTGTTTCTCGCGATCGGCGGGATAGTCGGCGTGCTCGCCGGCCCCGAGCTGATCGACCTCTACCAGGACAACTTCCTCGCGTAGGCGCGCGGCCGGCGGCCGCGCGTCCACCCGTTCTGGACATTTGACGTTCCCGGCTAAGGCCGTCCAGGCACGGGCCGATACCCGGATGGAACCCCCATGGCGTTCTCCCTCCGTAAAAACTCAGATCGTGGCGGCGTCGGTCTCGACATCGATGGCCGCTACCTCGCCGCTGCCCAGGTCGATGGCCGGCGCGTCCTGCGCGCCGCCAGCCGCGAGCTCCCCAACGGGCTCGTCCGGGACGGTGAGGTCGTCAACCGCGACCAGCTCGCAGCAGCGCTGAAGGCGTTCGCCTCACAGGCGGACCTGCCGAAGAACGTGCGCCTCGGCGTCTCGAACCAGCAGATCGTCGTGCGCGTCGTCGAGCTGCCCCGCATCGATGACGAGAAGCAGCGCGAGGCTGCGGTCCGCTTCCAGGCGGCCGAGGCCATCGCGATGCCGCTCGACGAGGCGGTGCTGGATCACCAGGTGGCCGGCTACGCGCAGGCGCCCGACGGCGGCGCTCGCATGCAGGTCGTGCTGGTGGCCGCTCGCCGCTCGATGATCGAGGGACTGCTCGAGGCGGCCAAGAAGGCCGGCCTGAGGCCCGAGGGCGTCGACCTCGACGCGTTCGCGCTTGTGCGCACGCTCGCGAGTGAGATGCCGGGACCCGATGAGCAGACCGCGCGCGTCTTCTGCCACCTCGGCGGAGTGAGCAACCTTGCGATCGCCGTCGGCACCACCTGCTTCTTCACCCGTCCGCTGTCGGCGGTCTGGGACGACGACGACGCAGGCTCGCGGCTCGCCGACGAGATCCGGCTGTCGATCGACTACTACATGACGCAGCCGCAGGCGCGTCCGGTCGGCGAGGTCGTGCTGTCCGGCCCGGGCTCGAGCGACGGGGCGCTCGTCGAAAGCCTCGGAATCCACCTCGGCCTGCCCGCGACCGTGGCCTCGCCGCTCGGCGTCCTCGATCCGTCCGCTCTCAAGGGCGGCGAGGACCCCCACCGCTTCACCGTGGCGGCCGGACTCGCGATGGGAGCCGCGGCATGAAGGCCGTCAACCTCATCCCCACCGAGCAGCGCCGCGCTCGCCCGACCGGCAAGGCCAGCGGTGCCGCGTACGCCATCGTCGGCGGGCTGGCCGTCGTCCTGGCGATGCTAGTCGGCTACGTCCTCACCTCGAACACAGCGAACGAGCGCCAGACGCAGACCGCCGAGGCCCGCCAGGAGGCCGACGCCCTCGAGGCGAAGGCCGCGCAGCGCGAGGACTTCACCGACTTCGCGTCGATCAAGGAGCAGCGTCTGACGTCGGTCATGCAGACCGGCCAGGCTCGCTTCGACTGGGAGCGCATGATGCGTGAGCTCTCGCTCGTCATGCCGAAGAACAGCTGGCTGCAGACGACCAACGCGACGGCGACCGGCGCCGCGGCGACCGATGGCTCGGTGCCGACCGGCACGGCCACGACCAGCAGCGCGACGCTCCCCGGCCCCACCGTGACGCTCGTGGGCTGCACGCCCAAGCAGTCGCAGGTGGCAACGATGATGATGCGACTCCGCGAGCTCCACCGCGTGAGCGACGTGACGCTCAACGAGTCCGCTCAAGAGGACGGCTCGACCGAGATCACAGTCGACTCGTGCGGTCCGCTCTGGAAGTTCGACGTGACCGTGTCCTTCGAGCCGACGGCCCCCTCCAAGGAGGCCCCGCGCGGCTCGGCCAGCGTGCCCGCATCGCTCGGAGGTGGATCATGAGCCTCACTGACCGCGACAAGAAGATCGCCATCGCGATCGTCCCGATCCTGCTGATCGTGGCCTACTGGTTTCTGCTGCTCGCGCCGAAGCGCGAGGAGGCGACGAAGGCGACGAGCGCCCTGCAGAAGCAGGAGAAGCGCCGCGACGCGGCCCGCGCCGCGGCGAGCCAGGCCGATCAGGCGCAGACAGACTTCGCCTCGGACTACGCGGAGATCGTCCGCCTCGGCAAGGCGATCCCCGCCGGCGTCGACATGCCCAGCCTGATCGTGCAGCTCGACGCTGCTGCCGACGGCACCGGCATCCGCTTCAGCAAGATCGCCACCGGCGAGCGTCAGGCTCTGACGACCGCGCCTCCCGCTGACGCGGGGTCGCAGCCGCCGGCGGGTACGACGCCTGCCGCTGCGGGCGGCGCGCCGGCGCAGAGCGCGCCCGGGACCGCCGCCGAGACGGCCAACACCGCGGCGGCGACCTCCAACCACGCCAACCAGGCCGCCGAGCAGTCTGGCGTCGACGCAACGACCTCGAGCTCCACCAAGCCGGGCGGCCTCCCGGTGGGCGGAGGCGCGACGCAGCCGGGCACGGGCGACGCGGCCGTGGGCACCACCCCAGCCGGTCTCGAGACCGTGCCGCTCGACCTCGAGTTCGTGGGCGACTTCTTCAGGCTCGCCGACTTCTTCCACGACGTTAAGCGCTTCGTGGACGTCACCGAGCGGAACGTCGTCGTGAACGGCCGCCTCGTGACGATCGAGAGCGTGAACTTCGTGAGCGACCCGACGATCTTCCCGAAGATCAAGGCCGAGCTCACGGCCACCGTGTACCTGGCGCCGAAGGCCGAGGGAACCACCGCGGGCGCGACCCCGCAGGGCCCCGCCGAGACGACTCCGGCAGCCGCCGAGCCGGCTCCCTCCGGCACGCCGACCCCGCCGGCCCCGACCGCGACTGCGACTCCGTAAGGACCGAGTGACATGAAGATCTTCCTGCTCGATCTCTGGCACGACCTGCGCGAGAAGCGCCTCTGGCCGGTGGCCGCGGCGCTCGTGCTCGGCCTGGTGGCCGTCCCGGTCCTGCTCGCCAAGCCCGCCGAGGACCCGGGGCCCGCCCCGGTCGTCAACGAGGCACCCGCCGAGGCTTCGGCCAAGGACGCGCTTGCGGCGCTGGCCAAGGTGAAGCTCGGCGAGGACGCCGGCGGGAGCTCCGGCTCGACGCTCGGCGTGTTCGACCCGGACAACCCGTTCAAGCCGCCGAAGGGCACGTTCAAGAAGGCCGACGCGGACTCGAGCGGTGGCGGCGCCGGCCCCGGCTCCGACCAGCCGGCGGGCGGCGACACGGGCGCCCCGAGCGGCGGCGACACGAGCGGCGGTACCGGTGGCGGCACCGGTACGACGACCGGCGGCGACACCGGCTCGACCGGCGGCGATACGGGCGGCTCGACCGGCGGCGACACGACCACCAGCGTCACCTACAAGTACGTCGCGGACGTCACCTTCAGCGCGAACGGCCGCAGGCGGCGGATCGACGGGCTCGGAAAGCTCGACATGCTGCCGAACCAGGCCTCGCCGCTCCTGATCTTCATGGGCGTGACCGAGAACGCCGGCGACGCCGTGTTCCTCGTCGACTCGACGCTTCAGGCGGCGGGCGAGGGCCGGTGCAAGCCGAGCGCCGAGGACTGCGCCTTCCTCTATCTCGGCGCGGGCGCCGAGCACGAATTCACCAACGATGACGGTGACTCGTACCGCCTGCGGGTCGACGAGATCCGCAAGGTCAAGCTCGACACGAGCGCCGCATCCAGCAGGAACAAGGACGATGAGGGCGAGACAGCGAGCGCATCGCTCGGCTCGACCCAGGGGCGCCGCTTCGTGCCGCCGATCATCGCCGACCTCGTGACGGTGTCCAGCAAGGCGCCGGCCGAGTCAACCAGCGACCAGGACCACCGATAGGGGGTAGGGCATGCGCCGTCTGTTCTCCATCTGCCTGCTCGCGCTCTCTCTCGGGCTGGTGTCCGGCGCTGCGCCGGCCCTGGCCGTCGACGCGAGCGCAAGCGCGACCATTCCGAAGATCACCCGCGTGCAGCCGATGCGCGTGAGCGTGGGTGGGACGCTCGTCATCTCGGGGCGCAACTTCAAGCCCCGGCGGGCCAAGAACACCGTGATCTTCCGCTCGCCGAGCGGCCGCACGGCGTTCGCCAAGCCGCGCCGGGCGAGCCGTCGCAAGCTCGCCCTGATCGTTCCGGCGGCCGTCGCTCGACTACTGAACTTGGACGGCGCCCGCCAGACGCCCACGCGGCTCAGGCTGCGCGTGCTCGCCGGCAAGTTCTCGAAGTACACGACGCGGCGGCTCTCGCCCGTCGTGACGGGCACTGGTGAGGGCGACGGCGTGGACGGGCCCGGCGGCGGTGGCGGAGGCGGCCTTATGGTCTGCGACTCCGACGCCGACCACGACAACGACCTGCTCGGCAACAGCCTCGAGATCCAGATTGGCACGGACCCTTGCCTCGAGGACACCGACGGCGACCAGATGACCGACGGCTGGGAGTACTGGTCCGCTCGCGACCTCAACGTCAAGGCCGTGCCGTATCCGGGCTCGCGTCCGTTTCCGAACGCGCTGGATCCGTCCGACGGTGGCGGCCCCGGAGCGCGCTACAGCACCATCGACTTCGACGGCGACGGCCTCACGACGCTCGAGGAGTACCGCGCGTGGCGTCTGACCGGCTCGCGCTTCAACGGCGACCAGCTGGACCGTCCGGGCCTGGAGACCCCGCCCGATCTCGAGTCGGTGCTCGGCTACAGCGACGGCACGAAGTACAGCCGCGCCCGTGAGGTGCCGGCGGTGCCCGTCTGGCGGTCGAACGCGATCTACGACTACGGCCTGCCGAACCCGGCCCAGCTGTTCCCGGCGACGTACGACCTCTGGGGCGACTCGGAATGGCGTGACGACGAGCGGGACGCCGATCAGGACGGCCTCTCGAACTTCCTCGAGTCGGCCCAGGGTCCGAGCAACACCGACTGGTGGGAGAAGTGGCTCGCCAAGAAGCCGCGCGAGATCAAGCCCTTCGCTGATGCCGACGGCGGCTACTGCGGCGGCACGCAGCGGCCGGGCTTCTTCGACGAGCGGCCCTTCCAGAACCTCGACCTGGCGAACGGCGACGTCGACAGCGACACGCTGCTGGACGGCGAGGACGACCAGGACGACGACGGCTACATCAACATCGTCGAGCTCTACGAGGTCGAGAAGGACCTGGACGGCAACGGCCAGCCCGCCTGGTGCGGCACGGACCCGTTGGTCATGCCGACGATCGACATCGGCGGCGTGCCCTTCGCGATCAACCCGTTCAATCCGTGCGCGCCGGACATGGGCTCGCGGACCTGCCCGAGAATTCCGCTCTAAGCAGTACAAAGCCCTCCTCCAACATGGCGCCCGGACCCTCGTAAGTAGGGTTCGGGCGCCATGTCGTTCCGCTTCACGACAGCCGGCGAGTCGCACGGCCCTGGCCTGACAGCGGTCGTCGAGGGGCTTCCGGCCGGGCTCGAGCTGACACCCGAGGACCTCGACCGCGACCTCGCGCGCAGGCAGCTCGGCCACGGCCGCGGCGGACGCATGAAGATCGAGAAGGACAGGGCGCGCGTGACCGGCGGGATCCGCCACGGGCGCACGCTCGGTGGGCCGGTGTCGGTCTGGATCGAGAACCGTGACTACCAGAACTGGGAGGAGCGGATGAACCCCTGGCCGGTCGACGCCCAGGTCGACGAGGTGCACCTCCCGCGGCCGGGGCATGCGGACCTGGCGGGGATCCAGAAGTTCGGCCACAGCGACGTGCGCAACGTGTTAGAGCGCGCCTCGGCGCGTGAGACGGCGGCGCGCGTGGCCGCCGGCGCGCTCGCCAAGGCCTTCCTCCGGAAGCTGGGCGTGAACGTGTTCTCGCACGTCACCCGGATCGGCACGGTGGCCGCGCCGCCGCTGGACGGGGCGCTCGGGGCGGGCGACTTCTCGGGGGTGGACGAGTCGCCGGTGCGCTGCCTCGACGCCGCCGCGAGCGAGGCGATGGTCGCCGAGATCGACGCCGCGCGGAAGGCGAACGAGTCGCTCGGGGGGCTGTTCGAGGTCAGCTCCTTCGGGCTCGTGCCGGGCATCGGCTCGCACGTCTCCTGGGAAGCGCGGCTCGACGGCCGCCTGGCGGGCGCGGTCATGTCGATCCAGGCGATGAAGGGCGTCGGCATCGGCGATGGCTTCGAGCTGGCGAGCCGCGTCGGGTCGGCCGCCCACGACGAGATCTTTTGGTCCGAGGAGCGCGGCTATCACCGGCAGACCAACCGCGCCGGCGGTCTCGAAGGCGGCATGACGACGGGCGAGCCGCTCGTCGTAGTGGGCGCGATGAAGCCGCTGCCCACGCTCACGAAGCCGCTCCGCTCGGTGGACACGGAGACGAAGAAGCCGGCGCAGGCGCTCCGCGAGCGCACCGACTCGTGCACGGTCCCGGCGGCGGGTGTGGTGGGCGAGGCGATGGTCGCGCTCGTGCTCGCCGCAGCCTACCGCGAGAAGCTCGGCGGCGACCACATCGACGACGCGCGCGCGGCGCTCGCCGCGTACGTCGAGCGGATCGGCTGGAGGAGCGCATAGCGCTGGTGCTGGTCGGCTTCATGGGCGCCGGAAAGTCGACCGGCGCCCGCACGCTCGCCGCCGCGCTGGGCGTGCCCGCCCGCGACTCCGATCGCGAGCTCGAGGCCCGGCTGGGCGAGCCGATCGAGGCGTATTTCGATCGCGAGGGCGAGCCGGCCTTTCGAGCACGCGAGGAGGAGGTGGTGCTCGAGCTGTTGGCCGACGAGCGCACGGGCGTGGTCGCCCTCGGCGGTGGCGCGCTCGGCTCCGAGCGCGTCCGCGAGGCGCTCGCCCGCCACACCGTCGTGCTGCTCGAGATCAGCCCCGAGGAAGCGTGGAGGCGAGCGTCCGGGCGCGGCCGGCCGCTCGCCCGCGATCCAGAGCGCTTCGCGCAGCTGCACGCCGATCGCGTGCAGCTCTACGAGTCCGTGGCGGACGCGCTGGTGCCGCCGCTCGAGCGCGAGGCGCTTCGGCGGGCGCTCCCCGCGCTTGTCGCGCTCGAGCACGCTCGGCCGGGAACCCGGCTCGTCTGGGCGAGCGCCGCGTCCGGCGACTACCCCGTCTTCCTCGGACGCGGGCTCCTCGCCTCGGGCTTCCACTATCCGGGCGACGGCCGCCGGTTCGTCGTCACCGACGAGAAGGTGGCGCACGCGCAGCCCGTGGCGGGCGATGCCCGGATCGTGATCGAGCCGGGCGAGGAGCGCAAGACGCTCGCCTCGGTGGAGCGTGTGCTGCGCGAGCTGGCGAGAGCGGGCGCCGAGCGCAGCGACCTCGTGGTGGCCGCGGGCGGCGGCGTCGTGGGCGACCTGGCCGGGCTGTGCGCCGCGCTCTACCAGCGCGGCATGCGCCACGTCCAGCTGCCGACCACGCTCGTGGCGCAGGTCGACTCGGCCTACGGCGGCAAGACGGGGGTCGACCTGCCGGAGGGGAAGAACTACGCGGGCATCTATCACCAGCCGGCAGCGGTCGTCTGCGACCCGGCTGCGCTCGAGACGCTGCCCGCGGAGGACCTGGCCGCCGGTTACGTGGAGGTCGTGAAGACCGCCCTGATCGCCGGCGGACGGCTGTGGGCGCGCGTCCGCTCGGGCGCCGAACCGGACCTGCCCGTGATCGAGAGCTGCGTGCGCACGAAGCTCGAGGTGGTAGCCGCCGACGAGCGTGACGCGGGGCGCCGGCAGGTGCTGAACCTCGGTCACACCGTGGGGCACGCCATCGAGGCCGCCACCGGCTACCGCCGCTACCGCCACGGCGAGGCCGTAGGGATCGGGCTGCTCGCCGCTCTCCGGCTCTCAGGCCGCGACGCGCTCCGCCGCGAGGTGAGAGCCCTGCTCGAGACGCGCGGGCTGCCGCTCGGGTTCGACTCGGCGTCGGTCGACGAGGTGCTGGAGCTGGTCGAGCGCGACAAGAAGCGCGCAGGGGGGCGAGTACCGTTCGTGCTTGTGCAGGCGCCCGGCGAGGTCACGTCCGGACACGACGTCGACGCGGCCGAGCTGCGCGCCGCTGTCGAGGAGGTGCGCGCGGGTTGAGGCGGCGGCGCATACAGGTGCTCCACGGGGTGAACTTCGATGTGCTGGGACGCCGCAGCGCCGACCTCTACGGCGGGCTGACCTTCAAGGAGCTGGAGGTGAGGATCGGGCGCGCCGCCCGCGAGCTTGGGCTCGAGCCACACTTCTCGCAGACGAACCACGAGGGCGACTTCTGCGAGCTGCTCCACCGCGCGGGCGAGAGCTCCGACGGGCTGGTCCTGAACCCGGGCGCCTGGACGCATTACTCGTGGGCGATCCGCGACGCCCTCGAGGTGGCGGGGCTCCCGGCGGTCGAGGTGCACCTGAGCGCCGTCGACGAGCGCGAGGAGTGGAGGCGCCTGTCGGTGATCCGCGACCTCTGCCTGGGTTGCGTCCAGGGGAAGGGGCCGGACGGGTACCGTGAGGCGCTCGAGATGCTGAAGGGAGCATTTGACGAATGAGCCGCGCCGACCGCCTCGTCGAGCTGTTGGACGAGCGCGAGCTCGACTGCCTGCTCGTCACAGATCTCGTGAACGTGCGCTACCTGGCGGGCTTCACCGGCTCAAACGGCGCATGCGTCGTCGGGCGTGACGAGCGCCTCTTCTTCACGGACTTCCGCTATGTGGAGCAGTCGGGCGCCGAGGTCCGCGACTTCGAGGTGGTGCAGGCCGGGCGCGACATGCTCGGCGACCTCGCCGGCAGGCTGCGTGGCCGAACCGGCTTCGACGACGCGCATCTCAGCGTCAGCGCGCACGCCGGGCTGAGGGAGAAGCTCGGCGCCGGCGTGGAGCTCGTGCCGGCGGGCGGCCTTGTTGAGCGGCTGCGCGCCGTCAAGGATGCGTCCGAGGTGGCCGCGATGCGGGCCGCCGCCGAGCTCGCGGACGCGGCGTACGGGTCGCTGCGCGAGCGCGGGCTGGCGGGCCGCACCGAGCGCGGGGTGGCGCGCGAGCTCGTGCGCTTCATGGAGGACCGCGGCGCCGATGGCGCCTCGTTCGAGCCGATCGTCGCGGCCGGCGGCCACGGAGCGCGGCCACATGCCCAGCCGCGCGACGTCGAGATCCCGCGCGACGCGCTCGTCGTCATCGACATGGGCGCCCGCGTGGACGGCTACTGCTCCGACTGCACGCGCACCTTTGCCACCGGCTCGCTCGCGGACGACGCGCTCGCGGTGTACGAGCTGGTTCGCGACGCGCAGGCCGCGGCGCTCGCGGCGGCGCAGCCGGGCGCAGCGTGCCGCGAGGTCGACGCGATCTCGCGCGATCCGATCGAGGCTGCGGGCCACGGCGAGCGCTACGGGCACGGGCTCGGTCACGGGGTCGGCCTGGAGGTGCACGAGGAGCCGCGCCTGGGCAAGACGGCGGAGGGCGAGCTCGAGGCAGGCAACGCGGTGACGATCGAGCCGGGGGTCTACGTGCCCGGCGAGTTCGGCGTGCGAATCGAGGACCTGGTCGTGGTCGCCGACGGCAGGCCGGACGTCCTCACCGGCTTTACGAAAGAACTCGTGACGATCACCTGATGCTGCTCGCCGGCGCCGCGGCGCTTCTGGGCGCCGTGGTTCAGTCCGCCACCGGCTTCGGTTTCGCGCTCGTGCTCTCGCCCGTCCTGTTCGCGGTGCTCGACCCCGTCGAGGCCATCACGACGCTGCTCCTCGCCGGTCTCGCTCTCAACGTGCTAGTGCTGGCGGACGGCGGCCGCGAGGTGGACTGGGGGCGCCTTGCCCCGCTGCTGGCCGCGGCGCTGCCCGGTCTCGTGGCGGGGATCGTCCTGCTCACGGAGCTGCCGAAGGCGGCGCTGCAGATCGGCGTAGGGGTCGCGGTGATAGCGGCTGCGATCGTTCAGCTGAGGGCGGTGCGGCTGCCGCTCGTGCGATCGGGTCCGGTCGTCGGCTTCACAAGTGGCGCGCTCAGCACCTCGCTCGGCGTCAGCGGCCCACCGATCGTGCTCTGGCTCGAGTCGCACGGCGTCAGCCCGGTCGAGTTCCGAGCCACGCTCGCGTCGAGCTTCCTCGTCCTCAATCTGGCGGGCGGAGCCCTCGTGCTCGCCGCCGAGGGCGGCGCCGCACTCGACCTCGAGGTCGCGGTGCCGCTGCTCGCGCTCGTGCTTGCCGGGCACGTGATCGGCGCGCTCGCGTTTCGGCGGATCGACGTGCGGCGCTTTTCCCCGCTCGTGCTGGCGCTCGTGGTGTGCGCCGGCGCGGCGAGCATCGCCGCCGGGCTCGCGGGGCTATGAGGGGCCGTCGTAGGGCTCGTCGCGCTCACGCACCGCCCGCTTGAAGCCGACCTCCATAGCGCGCCGCTGGAACGCGTACCCCTCCGGGGTGTGGCGCGCGATTCCGTCGAAGAGGACCCCGAGCGACTGGGTCGCGTGCAGGCCCTGCGCATGGAGCGCCTCGTTCACCAGGAGCTTCATCATCACGAGCTGGTTGATGGGCGTCAGCGTGATCCGCTCGAGCAGCCGCTCGAAGCGCTCGTCGAGCTCGTCGGCCGGCGCGCACTCCACGGCAAGACCCCATTCCTGCGCCGTGCGGCCGTCGATGAGGTCGCCGGTGAAGAGAAGCCGCTTCGCGCGCTGATCGCCGACCCGGAACGCCCACAGCGCGGACGTGGGCGAGCCCCAGACGCGCGCAGGCGGATAGCCGATCCGGGCGTCATCCGCGATCACGATGAGGTCTGAGCAGAGCGCTAGGTCGGTGCCTCCGGCCACGGAGAATCCCTGCACCTTGCAGACAACCGGCTTGTCGGCATGGACGAGGCTCATGAATCCGCGCAGATTGCGCCTCATCATCTGCCAGTCCAGCACGGGGTCCCACGGTTGCTCGGGATCGTGGTTCGGCGGCTGCGATTCGGCGTACTCGACGAGGTCATAGCCGGCGCAGAAGCCCTTGCCGGCCCCCGACAGCGCGATCACGTGCACGCCCGGATCGAGATCGGCCTCCTCCGCGCAGGCGGCGAGCTCGCCCGGCGTGGCCAGCGTGATCGCGTTGCCGCGCTCGGGCCGATCGAGGGTGATCCGAGCGATTCGGTCCGTCACCTCGTATCGAAGCGTCGTCGGTTTCATGAGGCACTCCTTCGCTGGTCGGGCTCTTGCATCCTGCCGTCGTCGGTGCGAACATGTGTTCGCACCATGATCGTCTGCGTCCTCTACCCCCGCTTCGAGCTGCTCGCGGCCCTCGGCGACCGCGGCGCGCTGCTCGCCGAGCCGGCCGCTCTCGCGCCGGAGGCGGGGCGCGAGCAGGTGGTGGGGGAGGTCTCCGCGCCGGCCGAGGCGTACGGCGTCGTGCCCGGCATGCGCCTCGGCGAGGCGATGGCGCGCTGTCCCGCGCTGCGGCTCGTGCCACCCGACCCGGAAGGCGTTCGCTCGCTCTGGCACACGGTGCTCGACCGGCTCGAGCGGATCGGCGCGCAGGTGGAGTCGGACCGGGCGGGAGCCGCGTTCTTCGAGGCCGGCGGCCTCACCGGCATCCACGGGGGCGAGCTCCACGGCGTGCTGGCCGCGGCCCGGCGCGCGCTCGGCCCAGGTGCGCGGATCGGCGCCGGGCCGAGCCGCTTCGTCGCTCAGATGGCGGCGCTGCGTGCACGCCCCCGGCGAGCGAGAGCGGGGGGCCGCCCGCCCGCCAGTGCCGTGGTCGTCGAGCCCGCGTTCGTCCGCCGCTTCCTCGACCCGCTGCCCGTCGGGCTGCTCCGCACACGGCCCGAGCTCCAGGCGCTGCCCGAGCTGCTCGAGCAGCTCGGCATCCGCACACTTCGCGAGGTCGCCGCCCTGCCGGCCCGGGCGGTGGCCGAGCGGTTCGGCCACCCGGGGCTGCTCGCGCTCGACCTCGCCCGCGGGCGCGACAGCCCGCTCGAGCCGCGCCGGCCGCCGGAGCCCGTGTTCGAGCGGCTCGAGCTTCCGGAGGCCGCGTCCGGGCAGCAGCTCGAGCGGGCGCTCGAGCTGCTGATCGCGCGCGTGCTCGCCCGCCGCGAGCGCCGCGGGCGCTCGCTGCGCTCGCTTGCCGTGTCGGCGCGCTTCGTGGCCGGCGGCACCTGGCGCACGGCCGTCACGCTCCGCCACGCGAGCGCGGATCCCGTGCGCATCCGGCTGGCGCTCGCGCCCAAGCTCGCCGAGCTGCCGGCGCCCTCCGAGACGCTCGCGCTCGAGGTCGAGGCGTTCGGGCCGCCCGCGTACGACCAGGGTCACCTGATCGACGAGGCGGCCGCCGTCCGCCGGGCGCGGCTCGGCGAGGCGGTGCGCCAGGCGCGCCAGGCGGCGGGGCAGGACGCCGCGCTGCGCGTGCTCGACGTCGACCCGGACTCGCGTATCCCCGAGCGCCGGGCGCTGCTCGCGCCGTTCCCCGACGCGTCGTGAGCGCCTAGTGGTCGCCTCCGCAATTACGCTCGCGTTCGGCGGCTGCGAACCTTCGCCTTGCCGCACCCACGATGCTCGCCAATGCGCTGCATTGGCTGCGCTCGTGCGCACGCCAATGCTCGGTTCTCGCTCGCCGAGCCGCGACCGTACTTGCGTCGGAGACCACTCGTGAACGCCCCGCCGCCTCCACCGGAGAGCTCCGGCCGCCGGCTCGGCTCCCCCAAGCCCACGACGGTGCTCCCCGGCGACGGCGGCGTCCCGCGTGCAGTGGCCGGCCGCGAGGTCGACTCGGTGCGCGAGGAGTGGGTCGTGGAGGACCGCTGGTGGACCGGGAAGCCGCTGCGTCGCCGCTACTTCGAGCTGGTGCTGCTCGACGGGCGCAACATCGTGGTGTTCCGCGACCTCGTCGGCGGAGGCTGGTTCCTGCAGCGTTCGTAGCGGATCGGTCGTCGAACCTCCATCGAATCGCGAGAGAGCTCTAAAACGGCCGTACGCCGTCCGACTTCTCGCTTACGGCCGCGCCGCGCCCTCGTGAGCCCGGCCCATGGCAGGCCCAGCCATCCGCCCACGTCAGGAGGACAACTCGCATGAAGTCCCGCATGCTGCTGGCCGCGCTCGTCTGCGTCGTCTCGGCGATCGCGGTCGCCGTGGTCGGCACAGCGGGCGCCGACACCGGTGACGACGGCTCGCCCTCGTTCGAGGTCTGGCTGATCGACCAGCAGGGCTCGGACGCGAACGGCGCAGCGGGCCGCCTCCACATCTTCCCCGGCGAGGAGCTCGTGGACGACCCGGCCGGCACGACGCCGGAGACGATCGAGCTCGGTCCCGTGGTCGGTTCCTACTGCGAGCAGCGGACCGGCAGCGTCCCGCTGCGACCGCACATGCTCGTGTTCAACGGCGGCGACGAGGACGGACCGGGCGGCAACACGCATGCGGCGATCGCCTTCGTCGCGACCGGCCACATCGCCTTCCTCGACGCCCGGACGCGCCAGCCCGTGGGGTGCATCGACGTCGGCGCCCAGGCGCACGCCGCCTGGCCGACGCCCGACCAGCGCTATCTGATCGTCGCGAACCAGAACGGCAAGAGGCTGCAGCGGATCAGGACCGACTATGCGAACGACTCGTTCACGCTCGAGAGCGACGCCACGCTCGACCTCGCCGCGTGCACGACGCCGACCGGGGCGGCCTGCCAGGACGTTTCGCTTCGCCCCGACAACGCGCCGATCTGCCCGCGCACCACGAGCGACGGCGCCTTCACATTCGTAACGCTGCGCGGCGGCGGGATGTTCGTCGTGGACCAGAGCCAGACGCCGATGCGGATCGTCGCCGAGTACGACCGCGCGGCGGTGGACGACAACGGCTGCGGCGAGATGGAGGCCGGCGGCAGGATGTACGTGAACAGCGGCGCGGGGGCCCCCGCGGACCTGTACGGGCACGACGTCTACGCCTTCGACCTCTCCGCCTTCAGCCGAACGCCGGCCACGACGCCGAACACGCCCGCGCCCGAGCTCGTCTACAGCCGCGACGGCGAAGGACACGTCGACGCCCACGCCGTGGCGCTCACCCGCCACGGCGGCTATCTCTGGTGGGGTGACCGGGTCAAGAACGACGTGACCGTGGTCGATCCCGCAAGCGGCGAGGTCGTCGGCAGGTTTCCGCTCGGGGACGCTGCGTCGGACGACCCGGCGCCCGACCTGTTCGACCTCTCGCCGAGCGGGCATCGCATGTTCGCGTCGCTGCGCGGGCCGATGCCGGCATCCGGCCACGAGGCGTTTGGCTCGACGCCCGGCCTAGGGGTGATCCAGGTGCTCGCCTCGGGCCGGAGCGGCAGGCTCACCGGGCTCGCGCGCGTCGAGGGGCTGGGGGGCAAAACGCCCGACCCACACGCGATAAGGGTCCGCACTTTGCGGTGATCCACGCCTTCAGTAGCGCGCCCGGCCCGCCGATAGAGACGAAGGTGTCCCGGCTTGGCGCGATCCCCCTTCTCGCGACATATCCTGCGTAGCCTCCGCTTCCAGGTCAGCGTGGCGCTCGCGCTGGCCGCAGCGGCATGCGCGTACGTGGCGAACCGCAGCTCGTCGGAGGAGCTGAGCGGGGCGTATCGCGACTCGGCCCGCACGGTCCTTACGGCCGCCGCAAACTCGTTCGAGCGCGGGCTCGACACCGACCACCTGGCGCGTCCGAGGGACCTGCGCGCAGACCTGCGCGACTTCCTCGACACCCATACCGAGCTGAGCTCCGCGGCGATCTACGTGCCGGGCCAAGCGGCGCCGGCGGCGTCGGTCGGCGCGGCCGGCAGCGAGGTCGAAGCCGAGCTCGCGTCCCGTGCGATGAGCTCGACGGAGCAGCTGGGCGGCGAGGCGCTGGTGAGCGAGCGCCGGCTCGAGCTGGTGGTGACCCCACTCGCCGACGACGGCACGCTGCTCGCCGCGCTCGCGGCGGGCTACGACATCAAACCCGCCCAGGCGGCGCTCGGCGAGCGCAACGGGCGCGTCCTCATCGTCCTCGCGCTCCTGCTCGCCGGCTTCTGCCTCTTCACGGCCGTCCTCCTCCAGCGCGGGATTTTCGGTCCGCTCGACAGGCTGCGCGTCGCGACGCGGGCGGTTGGCCGCGGCGGCCTCCATACGCGGCTCGCGTGGCGCAGGCGGGACGAGCTGGGGGAGCTGGCCCGCGACTTCGACACGATGGCCGCCGACCTCGAGGAGCACAACCGCCGGCTCGAGGAGCTGGCTCATCGCGACCTGCTCACCGGTCTCGCGAACCATCGGCGCTTCCAGGAGGCGCTGGGGGACGAGCTCGGGCTCGCTCGCCGCGACGGGCGTCCGCTCGCCGTGGCGCTGCTCGACCTCGACGACTTCAAGCGCGTGAACGACTCTCGGGGCCACCCACACGGCGACGAGCTGCTGCGCGCCGCCGCCGACAGCCTTCGCTCCGCGATGGGCGGGCTCGGGGTCATCGCGCGCGTGGGCGGCGACGAATTCGGAATCGTCCTCCCAGACGCCGACGCGGCGCGCGCCTTCGCCCTCACCGAGGTTGCCCGAGCGGCCGTCGAGTCGGCGCGTGTGGTCGGCGGTCCCCTGCGCAGCTCGGCGGGCATCGCCTGCTTCCCGCAGGATGCCCGCACCGCGGGCGCAATGCTCCAGCTCGCCTCGGGCGCGCTCACCTGGGCGAAGGACGGCGGCGGCTCGCGCTCTCGCCACTACGACCCAGAGCACGTCTTCGTCGTGACGGACGAGCAGCGCGAGGACTTCGCCGAGCTGATCGCGCGGCCGGAGGCCGTCCGGCCCGTCTTCCAGCCGATCGTCTCGCTGGCGAGCGGCGAGCCCGTCGGCTACGAGGCGCTCGCGCGCTTCGACGGCAAGCCGGGGCTGCCGCCGTCGTGGTGGTTCTCGCAGGCCCACCGCTTCGGGCTCGGTGCAGCCCTCGAGGCCGAGGCCGTGCGGCGCGCGCTCGCCACGCCCGGCCTCCCCGAGGGCGGCTTCATCTCCGTGAACGTGAGCCCGTCGGCGCTCGCCTCGCCGGAGGTCCGCGACCAGCTTCCCGCCGACCTGCGCACCGTGGTGATCGAGATCACGGAGGAGGAGCGCGTGCTCGACGTGAACGCGCTCCAGCGGCACCTCGACCCGCTCCGCGCCCGCGGCGCACGCATCGCCGTGGACGACGCCGGCGAGGGCTACGCCGGCCTCCAGCAGGTGATGCGGATGCGCGCCGACATCATCAAACTCGACCGCGCGCTGGTCGCCGACGTGCACGCCGACCCGGCCAAGATCGCGCTGATCGGCTCGCTCGTCCATTTCGCGCGCTCCACGGGCGCGTCGATCTGCGCCGAGGGCGTCGAGACGCTCGACGAGCTGCGCGTGCTGGTGCACCTGGGCGTGACGACGGGCCAGGGGTGGGTGTTCGCGCGACCCGGCTCCGCCTGGCCGCGTGTGAACCCCGAAGCGGCCCGCCTCTGCCGCGAGCTCCGCGGCGAGAAGACGAAGATCGTCCCGATCGGGGCGAAGCGGAGGGCGTAGCGGTGGCCGCCTCGAAGCTAGCCACGCTGGCCCGTCTGGGCGCGATGTTCGAGCGCACCGCCGCCGTGCGGGACGAGCGCGACCTCGAGGCCGTGCTCGAGGACGTCTGCCGGACGATCTCCGAGGTGCTCGGCTACAAGGCCGTCGTCGTCAATGTCTACCGCCCGGCGTTCGACGACCTCCTGACCGCCGCGGCGGTGGGGTCGCAGGACTCGATTCAGGCGCTGGTCGGGCGCGCGTCGCCGGCTGAGACGTGGCACCCGCTGTTCGCCGCGCGCTTCGAGCGTCGCGGCGCCTACTTCCTTCCGGCCGGCGATTACGACTGGGATGCACTCGGCGTCGAGACCTTCGTCCCGGACATCGAGCCCGCCGATGACCCCGATGCCTGGCATCCCGAGGACGCGCTCTTCGTGCCGTTGCGCGACGCCCACGGCGACCTCATGGGCGTCGTCTCGGTCGACGAGCCGCAGACGCGCCGGCGGCCGAGCGACGACGAGCTAGACGCGCTCGTCGCGATCACGCGCCACGCGGCCCTCGCGCTGCGGATCGCGCAGGGCACGGCGAACGACGTCCAACACCAGCGCATGCTCGAAGGTGTGCTCGAGGTGTCTACACGGCTCGCGGAGGCCGGCGAGACCGAGGAGGTGCTCCAGGCCGTCTGCGACGGGATCCAGGAGGCGCTCGGCTTCGACAAGGTCGCCATTGAGCTGGCTGCGAACCCCAATGCGGCGCTCGTCCCGGTCGCTGTCAGCGGGTGGCAGCTCGACGCCGAGGCAGTCAACCACGGCATGACGCTCGCGTCGGTGGCGCCGCTCTTCAACGACGAGTTCGAGATCGCCGGTTGCTACCTGATCCCGACCGAGGTCGCGGAGGAGAGGCTCGGCACGGACAACAGCATCAGCTCGTCGTCCGAGATGAATGGACGCGGCCCGCACGCCTGGCTGCGGCACTGGCTGCTGGTGCCACTCGACGATCAGGAGGGCCGCCGGCTCGGCCTGATCTCGGTGGACGACCCACGCGACCGGCTGCTCCCGACCCGCGCCCGGCTGCAGACACTACGGCTGTTTGCGAACCAGGCGGTTGCGGCGCTTCAGTCCGCCGACCAGGCCGCGGCGCTGCGGCACGACGCGACCCACGACACGCTGACGGGCCTCCCGAACCGGCGCGCCTTCCTGGCGCGCCTGGCGCGCGAGGCGGCGCGCACGAACGACACGTTCGCGCTGATCCTCTGCGACATGGACAACCTCAAGGTCGTGAACGACACCCACGGCCACGACGCCGGCGACCTCGCGCTGAGCCTGCTCGCCGACGCCCTGCGCACCGGCCTGCGCCGCTCCGACGACGCCTTCCGGATCGGCGGCGACGAGTTCGCCGTCGTCCTCGGCGGCGCCAACCGTCTCGACGCCGAGCGCGTGGCGCGCCGCCTCCAGGACGCGATCGCCCGCGCCGCCCGCCCGCCGGTCGGGTCGATCGACGCGAGCCTCGGCATCGCGGTGCACGAGCCGGGCGAGGACCCGGACCGGCTCGTGGCGCGTGCGGACCGCGCCCTCTACGGGGCGAAGCGGCGCCGCGGCGAGTCGGTCGCGTAGGTCAGTCGGGAAGCGAACCGTCCCGGTAGCTCGCGGGCCGCGGCTCGGGGAAGCGCGCGTACGCCTCCCTGACATGGGGCGTCTCCCGCTCGACCGCGATGCCGTGGCGCTCCGCGACCTCGTTGGGGCGATAGCCACCCCAGCGCTCGCCCGTGGAGCGCTCGCGCGCTCCGATGCCGAGCACGATGCACGGCCCCTCACCGGCGCCGATGATCATGTGCTCGCACTCGGCGGGGCAGTGGACGAAGTCCCAGCGCCGCAGCGGACGCTTCTCGCTCTCGATGATCAGGAGCGCCTCGCCCTCGAGCACGAGGAAATCCTCCTGGTCCGCCTCCCAGTGGTACATGCCGATCGGCTCGCCCGGTCCGAGCACGAAGAGGCTGATGCCCAGCTGCGGAAACTCCGGCTCGCCCTCGAAGCGGCAGCGAAGGCCGCGTCCGCCGCGCTCGAGCCATTCCGCCTCACGCGCGTTGAGGACGAACCAACCGTCGCCCTTGGGGACAAGTCCGTGCTCGGTCCGCTCGAGCGGCGCCTCGGGAATCATGCGCGGGACTCTGCCGAATCGCGCTTCAAGACGCATCCCGTCGTCCCCGGGCGTGGCGGTGGGGCACGAGATCACGAGCTTCCATCCCGGCACTATGCGAACATCCGTTCGTGCCATACACCGAGCTCCACTGCCACTCCGCCTTCTCCTTCCTGGACGGCGCCTCGCACCCGGTCGAGCTCGCCGGCGCGGCCGCCCAGCAGGGCCACGAGGCGCTCGCGCTAACCGACCACGACGGGCTCCACGGCGCGATGGAGATGGCTCAGGCGCTCAAGGCGCTCGGCATCAGGCCGATCACGGGCGCCGAGGTCACGCTCGACGACGGCTCGCACCTCACGCTCCTGTGTGAGACGCGCGAGGGCTACACGAACCTCTGCCGGCTCCTCACCGCCGCCCACTGGCATACGCGCCGCTGGGCGCGCGAGGGCTGGTCGGAGCCACTTGCTCAGGTCGCGGACGACCGCCGGCCCGGTCAGGATCCGCTCGACGAGGAGCCGTGCGTCTCGCTCGAGGAGGTCGAGCGCTGCGCCCCCGGGCTCGTCTGCCTGTCCGGCTGCGCGCGCGATGGCGCGCTCGCCGCGCGGGTCGAGGCGGGCGACCACCCGGGCGCCGCGGCGATCGGGCAGCGGCTGCTGCGGGCGTTCGGGCCCGATCGCTTCAGGGTCGAGCTCCAGCGGCCGTACTGGCGTCACGACCGCCGCCGCAACCGGCTGCTCGCCGAGCTGGCGAAGCGGCTCGGCGTGCCGTGCGTCGCCACCGGCAACGTGCACGCCCACGAGCGCCCCCGCATCCCGCTCCAGGACGCGATGGTCGCCGTGCGGCTCGGTCGCACGCTCGACGAGACGGAGCCCGGCCGCCGCGGCAACTCGTCGCATGTGCTCGTCCCGCCCGAGCGGATGGCCGACCGCTTCCGCGAGCACCCGGACGCCGTCGAGGAGAGCGGCCGGCTCGCGGAGCGCCTGCGCTTCGACCTGACGGAGGACCTCGGCTACCGCTATCCCGGCTCGGAGGACCCGGACGCCGATCGCAAGCTGGCCGAGATCTGCCGCTCGATCTTCGACGAGCGCTACCGCGGCCGGCGCACTCGTGTCGAGGCGGAGGCGCGGCTCGAGGAGGAGCTGCGCGTGATCCGCGGGCTCGGGCTGTCGGGCTTCTTCATCCTCCACCGCGACATGCTCGAGCTCGCCCGCGAGGTTGCGGCCGAGGTGCGCGGGGGCGAGTCGGTGCGCCGGCTGCTGCCGCCGGGGCGGGGGAGGGGGTCGAGCGTGTCGTCGATCGTCTGCTACCTCACCGGGCTCTCGCACGTCGACCCGATCGAGAACGAGCTGCTGCTCGGGCGCTTCCTGAACGAGGAGCTCACCGCGCTGCCCGACATCGACCTCGACTTCCCGCGCGACATCCGCGACGTCCTGATCCCGCGGGTGCACGACCGCTACGGGCGCGACCGCTGTGCGCTCGTGGCCGCGTTCTCGACCTTCCGCGTGCGCTCCGCCGTGCGCGACTTCGCGAAGGCGCTCGGGCTACCGCCCGGCGAGATCGAGCGGTTGGCGCGCGCGGTCGACCCGTGGAAGGAGCGAAACGACATCGAGGGCGACGTCCCGCAGGGCGGCTCGCCGCGCTGGCGCGCGCTCGTGAAGCTCGCGCGCGACGCCGCCGGCCTGCCACGCCACGTCTCGCAGCACCCCGGCGGCATGGTGATCTCGACCCAGCCGCTGATCGACCTCTGCCCGGTGCAGCCGGCGTCGATGGAAGGACGCCAGATGGTGCAGTGGGACAAGGATTCCTGCGGCGACGCCGGCTTCCTCAAGATCGACCTGCTCGGCCTCGGGATGCTCTCGGCGGTCGAGCGCTGCGTCGACGAGATCGCGCGCGTGCGCGGCGAGCGAATCGACCTGTCGCGGATCCCGTACGACGACGAGGAGGTCTACGCCCGGATCCAGGTCGCGGAGACGACCGGGGTGTTCCAGATCGAGTCGCGCGCGCAGATGCAGATGCTGAAGCGCACGCGCCCCGAGACGCTCGACGACCTCACCGTGCAGGTGGCGCTGGTGCGGCCGGGGCCGATCATCGGCGGCGCGGTGCACCCGTACATCGAGCACCGGAAGGCGTTACGGGAGGACCCGTCGTTCGAGGTGCCCTACCCGCACCCTTCGCTCGAGCCCGTGCTGCGCGACACGCTCGGCACGATCGTCTTCCAGGACCAGGTGCTCGAGGTCGCGATGACGTTCGCCGGCTTCGAAGCGGGCGAGGCGGAGGGGCTGCGGCGGGCGATGAGCCGCAAGCGCTCGGAGGCCGCGATCCGGGCCTACGAGGAGAAGTTCATCGCCGGTGGCATGGCTCGCGGCGCCACCCGTGAGGTGGCGGAGCACGTGTGGACGCAGATCGTCGGCTTCTCGGGTTTCGGCTTCCCCAAGGCGCACTCGGCGGCGTTCGGGCTGCTCGCCTACCAGTCGACGTGGCTGCGCGTGCACTACCACCCCGAGTTCCTGTGTGCGCTCCTGAACGAGCAGCCGATGGGGTTCTATCCACCGGATTCGCTGGTGCACGAGGCACAGCGGGTGGGGGTGCGCGTTCTTCCGCCTTGCGTTGTGGCGAGCTCGGCCTCGTGTTCGGTGGAGTCCGTGGCCGCTTGGCCGCGGGTCCTGTCGGGGGAAGTTTCCTTCCGCATCCCCTCGCATGCGCGAGGGGCGCGGAAGTTTGCCTTCCCTCCGCCACCCGCGGGCGCTGCGTCGGGGGAGCTCGCGGTCCGGCTTGGGCTTGGTTATGTCGGCGGCGTCCGCGCTGATGAGGTGAAAGCGTTGGTCCAGGAGCGCGAGTCCGGCGGGCCCTGGCGCTCCTTGGGTGATCTCGCTGGGCGGTCGGGTGCTTCTGCGGAGACCCTTGGTCGGCTTGCGTGGGCTGGGGCGTGTGACGCTCTTGTGCCCGACGACGTCCCGGAGGACGAGCGGCGGCGGACCGCCCTGTGGCAGCTCGGGGTCGCGGTTCCGGGCACGCAGGTCGACGCGGGCACGCAGCTGTCGCTGCCGCTCGACCCTCACTCGGCGCCCGAGTTGCGGGCGCTGTCAGCGTGGGAGCGAATGCTGGCGGACTACGGGTCCACGGGGGTCACCTTGCGCGAGCACCCGCTCGAATTGATGCGCCCCGACCTGCCGGAGGACCTCAGCACGAGCGCGCAGCTCGAGCGGCACCCGCACGGACGCCGCCTGCGCGTTGCGGGCCTGGTCGTCGCGCGCCAGCGTCCCGCGACCGCCAATGGAGTCACGTTCATGCTGCTCGAGGACGAGCACGGCACGCTCAACCTGATCGTGCCGCCGCCGGTCTACGAACGCTGCCGGCTGGCGGTCCGGGCGGAGCCGCTGGTGCTCGCTGTCGGCCGGCTCGAGCGCCGCGACGGCACGGTCAACGTGGTGGTCGACCGCATCGAGCGCCTGGAGCGGCCCGACCTGCCGCGCGCGCAGATCACCCACATCGAGCCGCGCCGCACGTGGAGCAGCGAGGCGGGCGAGGAGCTGCCGGCCGCGGCGAGCGCGAGCGGCGGGAGGGCCGCCGCGGGCGAGGCGGACCTCCGGGCGGTCGTGCCCGCCGGCCACAGCTTCGGGAGGCGGGGGCGATGAAGCTGGCTGCGACCGCGGGTGTCTTGAGTTGTGGGGGCTATACACCCACTTTTCAAGACATCCGTCGTAGTCCGGTCGCCCCCCGCCGGCTGCAGCGTTCCGGCCGCGGCGGCGGTCGCCCGCCGGCTATTCCCCCCGGCGCGTCCGCTTCAGCCAGTCGCCGAGCTGCTGGCCGGCCTCGCCGACCGAGGAGCCCGCCTGCGTGAACGCGTCCGAGATGCGGTCGCCGTAGAAGGAGCTCGCGGAGTCGGCCTCCTCGCGGGCGGACGGCTCGTCGCCACGGCGCAGGTACTCGCCCCTGACCATGCGGTCGTAGTTGCCCTCGCGCACCCAGTCGAGGAGCATCCGGACCCGCCGGACCGGCAGTGGGTGGGTCACCCCGAGTTCCTGGAGCAGCTTCGTCAGGCGCTCGAGACCGCCCCCGCCCTCGGAATAGTCCATGCCCTGAGCGATGAACGCGTCGAGGTTCAGATCGGAGGCGGCCTCACCGGCGGCGATCGTCATGAGCGTCCGGCAGACCGCCTGCGGATCGCGCGTGACGAGCGCTGCCGCGCGGTCGCAGGAGAGCTCGGCCGCGCGAAACCACTCGAGCAGCGCCAATTGGATCGCGAACAGGGGCAATCCGGCGAGCAGCGGCAGTCGCGCGGACGCGCCGATCCGGAGGAGGATGAGCAGCGCCGTCTGGTAGAGCACGTGGTCCGAGTGCACGTGCGCGGCCTCGTGGGCGAGTACCACGCGCCGGCCGTCGTCGTCTAGCAGGCGAATGAGCTCGGAGTTCATGACGACGATCGGCTTCTTGCTTCCGAGCGTGTACGCGTTCGCGAATGGGAATTGCGTGATGTAGAGGTCCGGCGCCTGCTCCATGTCGAGCGTGTTGAAGGCCTGCCGGTGGAGCACCCAGACGCCTGGGAGCTGCTCCTGCCCGAGCCGCACGGCCGAGGCGAGCGTCGCCGCCCGGAGGGCGCGCTCGTAGCCGAGCGCCACGAGCTGGCGGACGACCTGGTCGAGGTACGGCACCTTGCCGAGAGCCGCGGTCGCGGCGCGGTCGGCGGGATGCTGGTAGGCCCGCGCGGAGATCTCGTCGAGTCGCCAGGCGAGCTCCGGAGGCTGGGCCATCGCAGCCGACCTTACAGCGCGCCTGGCCGGGGCGACGCGAGGCCGTGGCCGCTACGGTCCGCGCATGACGGGGCGCATACTGGTTGGCACCTCGAGCTGGGCCGATCCGGGCTTCGTCAAGCACTGGTACCCGCCGAAGATGCCCGCGAAGGAGCGGCTTCCCTGGTACGCCCGGCGCTTCGAGCTCGTGGAGCTCAACTCGAGCTTCTACGCCGTCCCCGACCGGAACACGGTGGACGGCTGGGTGCGGGCGACCCCCGACCGCTTCATGTTCGACGTCAAGCTCCACCGATTGCTCTCGCGCCACGCTGCGCCGATCGACTCGCTGCCTCCTGAGCTGCGCGACGGGGCAAGCACCGGCCCGCGCGGGCGAGTGCTGCTCGATCCGGAGCTCGAGCGCGCGCTGGCCCGCCGCCTGATCGAGGAGACGGCGCCGCTCGCCGAGGCGGGCAAGCTCGGCGCCTACCTGCTGCAGCTGACGCCGGCTTTCGCGCCCGGCCGGCACGAGCTCGAGGAGCTCGACGGGCTCGTGGAGTGCTTCGCCGGCCTGCGGCTCGCCATCGAGCTGCGCCATCGCGGGTGGGTGAGGGAGAAGCGCCGCGACCAGACCCTCGGCTGGTACGCGGATCGCGACGTGGCGTTCGTGTGCGTCGACGCCCCTCCCGGTGACCACCTGCCGATCATGCCGGCGCTCGACGCGGTCACGACAGAGGTCGCATACCTTCGCGCCCACGGGCGCGATACCGAGGGCTACCTCAAGGGCAAGACGGTGGCCGAGCGGTTTGGCTGGCGTTATACGGACGACGAGCTGCGCGAGGTCGAGTCGCGGGTGGAAAAGCTCGCCGAGCAGGCGGCCGAGGTCCACGTCGCGTTCAACAACAACCGCGACGACGACGCCCCGACCGCGGCGCAGCGCTTCCGGGCGTTGCTCGGGCAGGCACCGCCCGAGGAGGAGCAGCTGGACCTGGGCGGCTTGGGGCCAGGCCGCTAGCCGCGGCGAAGCTCGAACCAGACGCGCGTGCCGTCGCCGTCCTTCGAGACGCCCCAGCGGCGCGCGAGGCGCTCAACGAGGAAGAGCCCCCAGCCGGACATGTCCGAGCGCGGGCCGGCGAGGGCGGTCCGGTCGAACCCGGGCCCGGGGTCCGTGACCTCCGTGAGCACGGTGGCGCGGCCAACAGCGACGCGCAGGGTGAGGGCGTCGGCGTGCGCATGGCGGACGCTGTTCGACACGAGCTCGGTCACGAGCAGCCGCATCGTCTCCATGAGCGGCGGGTCGAGGTCCGCGCGCAGCTTGCTGATCGCCCGCCGGGCGTGCGCCGCGGCGTCCGGACCGCCGGACAGCTCCAGGCAGAGGGTGTCGTCAACGCCGCCGCGGTGATGCGAGCGGACTGCGCGGGGTGCGGTCATGGGCGCCGCGCCGCCGCAGGCGCGGATTCGCGCGCTGATGCTTGGTTTGACAGCGATGGGAACGTCTCCGCCTCTTGGAAATTCGCGACCGCGAGCGAAGCTCAGCGGTCAACGTGCCTGATTCGGTTGGTATGTACCCGACTTGGGGCGTCTCCCAACATGGGTTCCGGTTCGCGGGCCGTCTGCGGGACCGCCAAGACGTCACGCGGAGGACAACAACGGCGATATCGTCGGAGCGCTGCCGTCGCCGCGGCGCTCGATCACGCCGTCCGTCTAGAGCACGAGCGCGTCGCTGCGAGCGAGCAGGAACAGGCCCCGCTCACCTCGGCAGCCCCGGCGTGGTGCATGCGAGCCCAAGCCCTGGCGAGCATACTCCTCGGGCGTGCAGGGACCCGACAACGACCCGCCAGGCGTCGTCCGTGTCCGCGCGGCGAACGCGTCGCCGCTGACGCTGGACGGCACGAACACATACGTGGTCGGGGCTTGGGTCGTGGACCCGGGACCGGACGACGCCCGCCATCTCGACGCCGTTCGCGCGGCGGCTCCCGGCGGGATCGACGGAGTCGTGCTGACGCATGCCCACGCCGACCACGCGGAGGGAGCCGACAGGCTCGGCGCGCCGGTCACGCTGCCGCGCGACGGCGAGCGGGTCGGCCCGTTTCGCGCGCTCGCGACGCCCGGCCACTCAACCGACAGCGTCTGCCTTCTGGCCGGCGCCATCTGCTTTACGGGCGACACGGTGCTGGGCGCGGGAAGCGTCTTCATCGCGCCGGGCGAGGGCTCCCTGTCGGCTTACCTCGAGTCGCTCCGGCGACTGCGCTCGCTCGACTTGGACCTGATCTGCCCCGGCCACGGGCCATACGTGTACGACCCAGCGGCGAAGCTCGACGAGTACATCGCGCACCGGCTCGACCGTGAGCGCCGTCTGGTGGAGGCGCTCGAGGCGGGGCTGCGCACCCGCGACGACCTGCTCGAGGCGGTCTGGTCGGACGCCCCCGCGGAGCTCCGGCCCGCGGCCGCGCTGACGCTCGCCTCCCACCTCGAGAAGCTGGTCGAGGAGGGTCGCGTGCCGGGCGACGTCTAGGCGATGGTCGTGCCGCGCGGCCGGCGTAGGCGGTCGCGCGGCGCGCAAGTACCCTAGGCCGCCTTGGTATCGACGAACCAGTTCAAGAACGGCATGCACGTGGAGGTCGACGGCAGGGTCTTCCGCATCGTCGAGTTTCAGCACGTGAAGCCCGGCAAGGGCGGCGCCTTCGTGCGCACGAAGCTCAAGCGTGTCGGCGACGGCGCGGTGATAGACAAGACTTTCCGGGCGGGCGAGAAGTTCCGGCCGGTGCGGACGGAGACGCGGAGCATGACGTTCATGTACACGGATGGGACCGACGCGCACTTCATGGACACGCAGAGCTACGAGCAGATGTCCGTGCCCGAGGAGCAGGTGCGCGAGTCGCTCAAGTGGGTGCTGCCGAACTCCGAGGTCGACGTGCTCTACGTCGACGATGCGCCGAGCGACGTCCAGGTGCCGACCGCGGTGGAGATGGCCGTGTCCGAGACCGACCCAGGCCTACGGGGGGACACCGCGTCGGGCGGCGGTGACAAGCCGGCCACACTCGAGTCCGGGGTGATCGTGCGGGTGCCGCTGTTCGTGAACGTGGGCGACCGCGTCCGGGTCGACACCCGCTCCGGCGAATACGTCTCGCGCGCGTAGGTCGGTGGCGCGGCGGTCAGATCAGCGCAGGGCGGCCGTCGTGGCCCTCTACCAGTCGGATGTGACCGGGCGGCCGGCGACGGAGCTGCTGGCGCGCGAGGCAACCCCGTTCACGCGCGAGCTCGTGGAGGGCGCGAGCGCCGAGCGCGAGCAGCTCGACCCGGTGATCGAACGCCACGCGAGCGGCTGGGCGCTCGACCGGATCGCCCCGCTCGAGCGCAACATCCTGCGGGTGGCGCTCCATGAGCTCAAAAGCCGCCCGGACATACCCGCGGAGGTCGCGATCGACGAGGCCGTGGAGGCCGCGAAGGAGCTCTGCTCCGCCGACGCCCCGGGCTTCGTCAACGGCATCCTCGGCGCGGCGCACCGTGAGGCGGTGGGCTCGCGATGACGAGTCCCGACACGCTCCAGGAGCTCGCGGAGGAGCTGGAGGCGGTGGCGGACAAGCTGCGCGCCGACGCCGTCGACCCCGACGAGGCGGCCGACATGGTGGAGCGTTGCGCCGACCTCGCCGCCCGGCTCGGCGCGGAGCTCGACGCGCGCGCTCGCGCGGCGAGCGAGTCCGAGGATCAGGAGCGTCTTCTTTGACGCAGACCGGGGCGTCGACCTATCCGGTCGAGCTCCAGGAGAAGGTCGACGCGTACCTCGCGGAGCTGCGCTTCGCCGCCGAGCCCGGCACGAAGGGCCTCGAGGAGGCGATGCGCTACTCGCTCCTCGCGGGCGGCAAACGGATCCGCCCGGTGCTCTCGCTCGCAACCGCCGACGCGCTCGGCCGCGACGCGGACGCCGTGCTACCGCTTGCGGCGGCGATCGAGATGATCCACACCTACTCGCTGATCCACGACGACCTGCCGGCGATGGACGACGACGAGCTGCGGCGCGGCAAGGCCACCTGTCACGTCGCGTTCGGCGAGGACGTGGCGATCCTCGCCGGCGACGCGCTCTTCGCCGAAGCGCTGAAGCTGCTGCTCACCCGGCAGAGCGGCGACCCCGCGGGCGTGCTCGCGGCCACGCGCGAGATAGTGAGCGCCGCGGGTGCTGCGGGGATGGTCGGCGGCCAGTACCTCGACGTCGCGGGCGAGGGCACGGAGCTTCGCCACCTCCACGAGCTCAAAACCGGCGCACTGATCGCCGCCTCGGTGGGCGCGGTGCTGGCGCTCGAAGGCCTGAACGGACCTGCCACAATCCCGTTTCGGCGCTTCGCAGGCGAGCTCGGCGTCGTCTTCCAGATCGTGGACGACATCCTCGACGTAACCGGAGAGGAAGAGGAGCTTGGCAAGCCGCGAGGGTCCGACGAACGGCATGGAAAGGCCACCTACGTGAGCGCACACGGCGTCGAACGGGCGCACGAGCTGGCTCGTGAGAGCCACGCACGCGCGCGAGCTGCGCTCGAGGAGGCGAGCGGCGCGACCGGCCGCCTCGGGCAGATCGCCGACTACATTCTCACGCGCAGCGCATGACCACGCTCCTCGACAACATCGACGGTCCGGCCGACCTGAAGAGCCTCGACGACCCCCAGCTCGCGCAGCTTGCCCAGGAGGTGCGCGCGCTCATCATCGACACGATCGGCGAGATCGGCGGGCACTTCGGCGCCAATCTCGGCGCCTGCGAGATCGCCGTCGCGCTTCACTCGCTGCTCGACTCGCCGCGCGACAAGATCCTCTGGGACGTTGGTCACCAGGCCTACCCGCATAAGGTGCTCACCGGCCGCCGCGACCAGCTCTCGACGATCCGCAAGTACGAGGGGCTTGCGCCGTTCTGCGCGATCCATGAGTCGGAGCACGACATCATGGGCGCCGGGCACGCGTCCACGAGCGTTTCGTACGCCATCGGGCTCAAGGAGGCGATGCGCCGCGGGACCGCGCCCGACGGGCGCGTCGTCGCGGTGATCGGTGACGGCGCGCTGACCGGCGGCGTGGCCTTCGAGGCGCTTCACAACGCTGGCGGGATGGACCTGCCGATCGTGATCGTCGTGAACGACAACGGCATGTCGATCGCTCCCAACGTGGGCGCCCTGTCGCGCTACTTCAACCGCATGCGGCTGAACCCGAAGCTCTACCACGCGCGCGAGGACGCCGAGGAGACGCTCACGAAGCTGCCGGCCGGGATCGGCAAGCGCATCGAGCGGCTGGGTCCGATCCTGAAGGAGTCGCTCAAGGCCTATTGGGCGCCCGGGCTGTTCTTCGAGGAGCTCGACCTCGCGTACGTGGGCGTCATCGACGGCCACGACGTGAAGGCGCTCCGGCAGGCGGTCGGCGACGCGCTCGAGGCCGAGCGCCCCGTGGTCGTGCACTGCAAGACCGTGAAGGGCAAGGGGTTCGTGCCCGCCGAGGAGGGCGGGCTCGAGGGCATGGAGAAGTGGCACGCCGCGAAGCCCGGCTCGATCGTCAACGGCGCCGCCGCGCCGAGCAAGAAGACCCCCCGCGGCGCGAAGCTCGCGACTCCGCCGCAGTACACGCAGGTGTTCGGCGAGGCGCTGGTGGACGAGGCGCGCCGCGACGACCGCGTCGTCGGCATCACCGCAGCCATGAACTCGGGCACCGGCCTCAACGTCCTCCAGAAGGAGCTGCCCGACCGCTACTACGACGTCGGGATCGCGGAGCAGCATGCCGTGCTGTTCGCGGCCGGGCTCGCGCTCGCGGGCGCGAAGCCGGTGGCGGCGATCTACTCGACCTTCCTCCAGCGCGGCTTCGATCAGATCGTTCACGACGTCTGCCTGCAGCAGCTGAACGTGGTGTTCGCGATGGACCGCGCCGGGCTCGTGGGCGACGACGGGCCGACGCACCACGGCGCCTTCGACATCTCCTACCTGCGCTGCCTTCCACACATGACGCTCATGGCGCCGCGCGACGAGGCGATGCTCGTGCACATGCTGCGCACGGCGCTGCTGTACGACGGGGGCCCGGTGGCGCTCCGCTACCCGCGCGGCGAGGCGGAGGGCACGCCGCTACCGCGGCGCCCGCAGCCGATCGAGATCGGCCGCGGCGAGCTGTTGCGCGAGGGCGAGCGGATCGCGCTGCTCGGCTACGGCTACGGGGCCAGCGTGGCGCTGGGCGCCGCGGAGCTGCTCGGCGCGCAGCACGGGGTCGACCCGACGGTGGCTGACGGCCGCTTCGCGAAGCCGCTCGACACCGAGCTGGTCGAGCAGCTCGCTGCCGATCACGACGTGCTCGTGACCGTGGAGGAGAACGTGCTGGCCGGCGGCTTCGGCTCGGCGGTGCTCGAGCACCTGGCCGACGCCGACATGCTGGGCGGCGTGCGGGTCCTCAGGTTCGGTCTGCCGGACCGCTACGTCACTCACGGCAAGCCCGCGCTGCTTCGCGAAGAGGTCGGGCTGACGCCCGCTGCGGTGGCGGAGCGGGTCGCCCAGGCCGTGCTCGAGCCCTCGCTGGCGTAGGCGCCAGCGCAGCGCGCTACCAGCGCGCGAGTGTGGCGTCCGCCTCGAGGCGCAGGGCAAACGCCGCGATCAGCGCGATCGTCGCCTCCACGTCGGCGACCTCCACGAGCTCGACAGGTGAGTGCATGTAGCGCAGCGGGATCGACAGAACGGCGGTGGGAACCCCCGTGCGGCTGAGGTGTATCGAGTCGGCGTCCGTACTGGTCCCGCGCCCGGCGACCTCCGTCGTGATCGCGATGCCCTCTGCCTCGGCCGCCTCGTCCAGCAGAGCGTTCACACGGGCGCTCACGATCGCTCCGCGCGTCAGCACCGGTCCGTCGCCGAGGCCATGCTCGCCGAGCTCGCCGGGCTCGACCCCCGGGGCGTCTGTTGCGTGCGTCACGTCGACCACGATCGCCACGCTAGGTTCGAGCCCGAAGGCCATCGCTCGCGCGCCGTGGGCGCCGATCTCCTCCTGAACCGCCGCCACGGCCGCCACCGGGCCGGCGGCGCCGCCCGCGTCGGCCACCCGACGGGCAGCCTCGAGGGCCACGTACACCCCAAGCCGGTTGTCGAGCGCCCGGGACGCGAGCCGTCCGTGGGGGAGCTCCACGGGCTCGGCCGCTACCACGATCGGGTCACCGGGCCGGACTAGCTCGAGCGCCTCGTCGCGGTCCTTCGCCCCGATGTCCACGTGCAGCCCCTTCAGCTCTACCGCCTTCTTTCGCTCCTCGGCCTCGAGCAGGTGAATCGGCTTGCGCCCGCATACGCCGGGCACGGGCCCGTCGCCGGACAGCACCTGCACGCGCTGGCCTACGAGGATCTGGGGATCCCAGCCGCCCGAGCTCACGACCTTGAGGAAGCCCTCCTTGGTCACGTGCGAGACGAGAACGGCGATCTCGTCGATGTGGCCGACGACGGCGAGTAGCGGCCGCTCGCCGCGCCCGTCGACCCGCGCCACCGGCGTCCCCATCGCGTCGACGCTGACCGTGGCGAACTCCTCGGCGGCGGTGCGCCAGGCCGCCACGGCATCGCCCTCCTGGCCCGGCGCGCCGGGAGTGGTCAGCAGGGTACGAAGGACTTCGGGGATCACGCCGGGCGCACCTCGATCGTCGGCTCGAGGCGCATCTCTGTGTTCAGGCTGTTCGCGATGTAGCAGTTCTCGTGCGCGGTGGCCGCGAGCTTGCGTACGCGCTCCTCGCTTGCATCCCCCGCCACGACTATGCGCGGCCGCAGCGTGATCTCGGTCAGGCGCGCGGGCGGGTCGTCCTCCGGCATCACCGCCGTCGCCTCGTCCTCGTACTCGACCACGTCGATCCGCGCCTTCGAGGCAAGGTGGAGGAACCAGAGCATCTGGCAGGACGACGCCGCCATCACGACGAGCTGCTCGGGATTGAGCACCGACGGATCGCCCTTGGACTCGCCAGTCGTGAGCCGGACCTCCTGTTCGGCCGGCGGCGCCAGCGCACTGTGCTCGCGCCCGTAGTCCTCCCAGCCGAGCCCCGTCGAGCCGGTCCAGCGAAGGCGCGTCTCGTAGTGGTGCGTGGCCATGGGGGCCGGCAGTCTAGATGGGCGCCCGTCGCGGTGCCCGGCCTCGAACTGGAACGGCCCCGCTTCCGCGGGGCCGTTCCTGAGGGAGGAGTGATGCGATATGTGCGTCGTTGAGGGGAAGTTGTTAGATGGGGCGGGCGCTGTAGCGGGTTATGGAGGTCACGACCAGCGCGGCGATGCCGGCGGCGGCGAAGACCGCCATGGCCTCGCTCTCGCCGGCGCTGCCGAAGACGATCGCTGCCACGAGCAGGCCGAGCGCCAGTCCGCGGTCGTAGACGGCCTGGGCCGCGAGCGGGAGCGTGGCGCGCCCCTCGAACTCGGTGCCGGACAGAGCGAGGGCGACGGCCAGGATCCCCACGATCATGCCGGTAACGATCGCGGCGGCGCTCGCGCCGACGAAGAGCGGCCCGACGATCACCACGGTGCCCGCTGTGAGCAGCAGGCCGGCGCGGAAGGCCGGGTTGATTAGCCGTACTACAGTCATCGCGATCGACGCTACTCCCGGTAGGTGAGGGCTGTGTGACGTGGGTCACAGAGGCGCGATTCTCCCCTCGCGAAGTACCCTGCGCGCGTGGGGAAGCGGCGGCTCGACACCCTGCTCGCCGAGCGCGGGCTGTACCAGTCGCGGTCGCGCGCCGCCGCCGCGGTGCTGGCGGGCGACGTGCGCGTGGCCGGCGCACCCGCCCGGAAGCCCGGCCAGCTCGTGGCGGGCGACGAGCGGCTCGACGTCGCACAGCCGGCCCCGTTCGTCTCGCGCGGCGGGGTCAAGCTCGCCAACGCCCTCGACGGCTTCGGCCTCGATCCGGCGGGCGCGCGCGCCCTGGACGTGGGGGCATCCACAGGCGGTTTCACCGACTGCCTGCTGCAGCGCGGCGCCGAATCGGTGATCGCGGTCGACGTCGCCTACGGCGAGCTCCACTGGAAGCTCCGGAACGATCCGCGCGTGACCGTGATCGAGCGCCGCAACGCCCGTACGCTCGGCCCCGGGGAGCTTCCATACCGGCCGGTCCTGATCGTGGTCGACGTGTCGTTCATCTCGCTGCGCAAGCTGCTCGGCGCGCTCGTGGCGTGCGCGGCCGAGCGCTTCGACCTTCTGGCGCTCGTCAAGCCGCAGTTCGAGGCCGGGCGCGAGGCGGTCGGGAAGGGCGGTGTCGTGCGCTCCGCAGACGAGCGGCGCGAGGCGCTCGTGGCCGTCGGGCGGCACGCTCGCGACGAGCTCCGTGCCGACGTGCTCCGGTACACCCCATCGGGGCTCCCGGGGCCGGCGGGCAACCTCGAGAGCTTCGTGTGGATGGCCGAGAGCGGGCGGCCGGGCGCGGTCGAGGACCTCGAGGCGGCGGCTCGGAGGGCCGAGCCCTGAGCGCCGCACCGCTGGCACCGCCCCGGGCGGTCGCGATCTTCAGCCACGCCCGCACGGAGGACACCGGCGGTCCGCTCCGGCGCGTGCTCGAGCTGGCCGCCGAGGCCGGCGTGGAGGTCAGGATCGCGCCCGACGAGGCGCGCAAGCACGGCCTGGAGCCGAGCCCCGACGGCGACGACGGTGTGGACCTCGCGCTCGTCCTCGGTGGCGACGGGACCATCCTGTCCGCCCTGCGCCAATACGCGGGGCGCGGCGTTCCGGTGTTCGCGGTCAACTTCGGCGCGATCGGCTTCCTCGCGACGGTGGAGCCGGGGGAGCTCGAGGACGGTGTCCGCCGAGCGTTCGCGGGAGAGTTCGACGTCATGCAGCTGCCGGCGCTCGTGGCGAATACCGTCGACGGGGAGCGCGTCGCGGTGAATGACATGTCCTTCCACCGGCGGCAGAACGGGCGCGTCGCGGAGCTGGCGTACTCGGTCGCCGGCGAGCAGCTGGGCGAGGTCCGCTGCGACGGGCTCGTCGTGTCCACCCCGGCCGGGTCCACGGGCTACAACCTCGCGAACGGCGGGCCGGTGCTCGCGTGGGGCGTGGAGGGCTTCGTCGTCTCGTTCATCGCTCCGCACACTCTCACGGCGCGGTCGCTCGTCGTCGCCCCCGACGACCCGCTCGAGGTCACGAACCGCTCGCGCCGCGAGGACGTCGAGATGACGACGGACGGGCGTGCGGTGTGCGCACTTGCCAGCGAGCGCACGATGCGGATCCGCTTCGAGGGCGGCCGCGCACTGCTCGCCCAGGCGCCGGGCGCGACCTTCTACCACCGGCTGCGCGACAAATTCGGCCGGCTCGCCTAATGACGCGCGACGCGAGGGTCATCGGAGCGTCTCCGCACGCGGCTCCGTCGGGTCCCCCTGGTACATCTGCCGGGTGCTCCTCGAGCTCCGGATCGAGAACCTGCTGCTGATCGAGCGCGCCGAGCTGCGGCCAGGTGCGGCGCTCACGGCGATCACCGGTGAGACCGGCGCGGGGAAGACCGTGCTCGCGCATGCGCTCGACCTTCTGCTCGGCGGCAAGCCGCGGTCCGGAATCGTGCGCCCCGGCGCCCGCGAGGCGTACGTGGAGGGTGTCTTCGAGCTGCCGGCCGCGCTCCTCGAAGAGCCCGCGCTCGCGGGGGTTCGCGAGCTTGTGGGCGACGAGGGCGACGAGGCGGAATCCGGTCCGCGTGAGATCGTCGTCGCCCGCCGCGTCGGCGCCGGCGGCCGCACGAGGGCGTTCGTCCAGGGTCGCTCGGCCACGGCGCCGGACCTGCAGGCGCTAGCCGGACGGCTGGTCGCCTTCTTCGGCCAGCACGAGCACCGCCGGCTCACGCTCGCCTCGGCACAGCTCGACCTGCTCGACGGCTTCTGCGGGCGCGACCAGCTCACGCTGCGCCGCCAGGTCGGCGACGCGTACGCGCGTGTGCGCGCGCTCGAGGCCGAGCTCGTGGAGCTGAGTGAGCGCGCCGGCACGCGCGACCGCGACCTCGACCTGCTCGCCTTCGAGATCTCCGAGATCGAGGAGCTCGCGCCCGCGGAGGAGGAGAAGCAGTCGCTCCTCACGGAGCGCGAGCGGCTGCGGCGGATGGACGGGCTCGTCGCGGCGGCCGGGGCGGGCGCCGAGGCGATCGCCTCCGAGGGCGACGGCGGCGCGGCGCTGCTGCTCGCCGAGGCGGAGCGGCTCGCCGGCTCCGTGGCCGGCGCCGATCCGGAGTTCGACGTGCTCGCGGGCCGGCTCGCGGCGCTGCGCCTCGAGGCCGAGGAGATTGGCGCGGACCTTCGCCGCTACCTCGACTCGCTCGAGTCCGAGCCGGGGCGGATCGAGCAGGTGGAGGAGCGGCTCGAGCGCTACGACCGCCTCGAGCGAAAGCACGGCGGCAGCGTGGCGGCGGTGCTGGCGCACGCCGAGCGCTGCCGAGCCGAGCGCGACCGGCTCGAGCGCGCCGAGGTGGAGAGCGAGCGGGCGGAGGAGGAGCTGCGCGCCGCCCGCGCCGCGCTCGAGCGGCTGGCCGCACGTCTCGGCGACGCTCGCCGCAAGGCGGCCCCGCGGCTCGCCAAGCGGGTGAGGGGCGAGCTGGCGGCGCTAGCGATGGAAGGAGCGTCATTCACGGTCGAGGTCGAGCCGCGCGACGGAGGGATCGGCCCCTCGGGGGCGGAGCGGGTCGAGCTCATGCTCGCCCCGAACCCCGGTGTGCCCGCTGCGCCGATCCGCGAGGCCGCGTCGGGGGGCGAGCTCTCGCGGGTCATGCTCGCCCTCATGACCGTCGCCGGGGCCGGCGAGTCGAGGACGCTCGTGTTCGACGAGGTGGACGCCGGAGTGGGCGGTCAGACCGCGCGAGCGCTGGGCGAGCGCCTGCGCGCGCTTGCGGAGAGCCGTCAGGTCCTGTGCATAACGCACCTTCCGCAGGTCGCCGCGGTCGCCGGCTCGCACTACCGGATCGAGAAGTCCGCGGTGGCGGACACCGCCCTCACAAGGGTGGAGGCGCTCGAGGGCGAGGGTGTCGTGGCGGAGCTCGTTCGGATGCTCGGCGCCGAGGACTCCGACGGCGCCGCGCGCAGGCACGCCGAGCAGCTGATCGCGGCGGCGGCGTGAGAGCCGCGCTTCCGCCGGACACCCGAGTAGACTGAGCGCCCCAGAGTCCCTTTGCCCCAGACGCGCCCCGAAACCCGCTTCATATTCGTCACCGGCGGCGTCGTCTCCGCTCTCGGCAAGGGGATCGCTGCGGCGTCGCTCGGGCAGCTGCTCGTCGCGCGCGGCCTGTCGGTGACGATCCAGAAGTTCGACCCGTACATCAACGTGGATCCCGGCACGATGAGCCCGTTCCAGCACGGCGAGGTGTTCGTCACCGAGGACGGCGCCGAGACCGATCTCGACCTCGGCCACTACGAGCGCTTCACCGACGTGAACACGAGCCGCGCCTCGAACGCCACGGCCGGCGCGATCTACAACTCGGTGATCCGCCGCGAGCGCAGGGGCGACTACCTCGGCGGCACGGTGCAGGTGATCCCCCACATCACCGACGAGATCAAGAACCGCATCCGGCTCGTCGCCGAGACCACCGACGTCGACATTGTGATCACGGAGATCGGCGGCACGGTCGGCGACATCGAGTCGCTGCCGTTCCTCGAGGCGCTGCGCCAGTTCGCCTCGGACCTCGGGCGCGACCGCTGCATGTTCGTGCACCTCACGCTCGTCCCGTTCCTCGGCCACGCCGGCGAGCTGAAGACGAAGCCCACGCAGCACTCGGTGCAGGAGCTGCGCCGGATCGGTATCCAGCCCGACATGGTGATGTGCCGCTGCGAGGAGCCGATCGGCAAGGACATCAGGGAGAAGATCGCGCTGTTCGCCAATCTGCCGGTCGAGTCGGTGATCTCCGCGCGCGACGTCGACTCGATCTACAAGGTGCCGCTCGAGTTCGAGAGCGAGGGCGTGGCGGACCGCGTGCTCGATCACTTCCGGATGGGCACGCTCCCGCCCGACCTGTCGGGCTGGCAGGACCTCGTCGCGCGCATCGAGTCGGCCACCGTGCCGGTGCGGATCGCGCTCGTCGGGAAGTACAACCAGCTGGCCGACGCCTACCTGTCGGTCATCGAGGCCCTGAATCACTCGGGCACGCACCACGGCGGCAAGGTGGAGTTGCGCTGGGTCGACTCCGAGAGGCTCACCGACGGCGAGGTCGAGCGCGAGCTCGACATGTGCGACGGCATCCTCGTGCCGGGCGGCTTCGGGGTGCGCGGCATCGAGGGCAAGATCCAGGCAGCCCGCTACGCGCGCGAGCGCGGAGTCCCGTACCTGGGCATCTGCCTCGGCATGCAGATCGCCGTGGCGGAGTTCGCCCGCCACCTCTGCGACATGGACGGCGCGAACTCGACCGAGTTCGACCCCGAGACGCCCTACCCGGTCATCGACCTCCTGCCGGAGCAGAAGGAGGTGCGCGACGTGGGCGGCACGATGCGGCTCGGCGCCGACCCGGTGAAGCTGCACGACGCTACGCGCGCGCGGGAGATCTACGGCGAGCCCGTGATCTACGAGCGCCACCGCCATCGCTACGAGGTGAACAACTTCCTGCGCAAGCGGCTCGAGCAGGGCGGGCTCGTGTTCAGCGGCACCTCGCCGGACGAGCGCCTGGTCGAGGTCATCGAGCTGCCCGACCACCCCTTCTTCGTGGCGTCGCAGTACCACCCGGAGTTCAAGTCGCGCCCGCTGCGGCCGCAGCCGCTGTTCCGTGACTTCGTGGGCGCTGCGCTCGAGCGCGCCCGCGGCCGCGCTCCCGAGGTGGAGCCGGACGTGCGTGCCGAGTCGCCGGCTTAGCCGCTCGCCCAGCTGAGCCGGAGCCCGAAGATCCGAGCCGTCGTCGCGAGCAGGCGCCCCGGCGGACGCGCGCTTCACGAGGCCGTGGCGGGCATCCGCCAGCGGAGTGCCTCCTTCCAGGTCGGCCGGGCACGGCGCGCGAGTCTCCCCGCGGCGCGGGCGGGTAGCTTTCCGGCCGTGGTCGCCCCGGCGTTGAGCGAGGATCGCGAGCAGCTCGTGGCCGATTTCGTGCGCTACTGCGAGATCGAGAGCCCCTCCGGCCGCGAGCGCGCGATGATCGACGCGCTGGCCGCTGATCTCCGCTGGCTCGGACTCGATCCCCTGGAGGACGACACCGCCGCCGACACCGGCTCCGACGCCGGCAACCTGCTCGTCCGGATCCCGGGTCCCGAGGACGCGCGGACGATCCTGCTGTGCGCGCACGTGGACACGGTGCCGCTCGACGCCCCCGTCAAGGTCGAGCGCCGCGACGGAATCCTCACGAACCACAACGAGGCGATACTCGGCGCCGACAACAAGGCCGCCGTGGCGACGATCATAGGCGCGGCGCGGCGGCTCGTGCGCGACGGCTCGCCGGTGGGCGTCGAGCTGCTGTTCACGACGTCGGAGGAGCTCGCGCTGCGGGGCGCCAAGGCGTTCGCGCGGGCGACGCTCGCCTCCGAGTTCGGCTACGTGTTCGACCACGCGTCGCCGATCGGCGAGATCGTTGTCGCCTCGCCCACCTACTACCGCATCGAGGCGAGCTTCCGCGGCAAGGCGGCCCACGCCGGGATTCGGCCGGAGCAAGGACGCAACGCAATCGCGGCGGCAGCGCGGGCGATCGCCGCCATGCCGATCGGGCGGCTCGACGCCCAGACGACCTCCAACGTTGGGCGGATCGAGGGCGGCACGGAGGCCAACGTCGTGGCCGAGCGCTGCCGCGTGCTCCTGGAGGCGCGCAGCCTCGACGACGCCCGCGCCGGCGAGGTGGCGGGACGGATCGTCGACGCCATCGGCGAGGCTGCGAGCGACGCGGACTGCGACGTCGAGACCTCGGTGGAGCGGCGCTTCCACGCCTACCGGCTGCCGCGAACCGCGCCCGCGGTGGAAACCGCCGCGGCGGCGCTCGCGGCCTCCGGCATAGAGCCGGTCTACATCTCGACGGGCGGCGCCAGCGACGCGAACGCCCTCGTGGCGGCGGGCCTCCCGGTGGTCAACCTCGCCAACGGCACCGAGCGAAACCACGAGCCGGACGAGTCGGTGACGGTCGAGGCGCTCGAGCAGATGCTCGACGTGACGCTGGCGCTCGTACGGGGGGCCGGCGCGCGCTGATGGCCTTCGAGCGGCTCGGCGGTCGGGTTGCGTTCGACGGGCGCATCGCGCGGGTGCGTGTGGACCGCTTCCGGTTCGACGACGGCGAGGAAGCCGAGCGGGAGATCGTGGAGCATCCCGGCTCGGTGGCCGTCGTGGCCCACGACCGCGAGCGGGTCTACCTCGTTCGCCAGCCGCGCGAGGCGGTTGAGGAGCCCGCGCTGCTCGAGCTGCCTGCCGGCAAGCTGGACGAGGAGGGCGAGAGCGTGCTCGAGACGGCGAAGCGCGAGCTCGCCGAGGAGGTCGGCAAGGCGGCCGCGGACTGGGAGCCGCTCGTGCGTGTGTTCCTGTCGCCCGGCTTCTCCGACGAGGAGTGCCACCTGTTCCTGGCCACGGGGCTCCGCGACGAGCGCGCGCAGGCCGCGGACAACGAGCGCATCGAGATCGTGGCGGAGCCGCTCTCCGAGCTCGAACGACTGATCGCCGACTGCCGCGACGCGAAAACCGTGATCGGCCTGCTGCTTCTGCGCGAGCGGCTCCGCTGACCGCCCCGTTGCAGCGGCAAGGGATGGTCGCGTCGCGGGCGAACCCCGGTCGGGGATGGCCACGATCGAGCAGCCCGTCGCGCAGCGTCGCTTCGAGCACATGTTGCTCGACTTCCTCGCCTACCTCGAGTTCGAGCGCGGTCTCTCCCGTAACACGCTCGAGGCTTACCGCACCGACCTGCTGCAGTTCGGCCGCTTCCTCGAAGAGCACGAGCTCTCGGCACTCGACGCGTCGCCCGCCGACGTAGCCGACTTCCTCGAGACGCTCGCTCGCGGCAGCGAGGAGCGGCCGCCCGCGTCGGCGGCGACGGTCCACCGGAAGAGCGCGTGCCTGCGCTCGTTCTACAGGCATCTCCGACGTGACGGGCTGCTCGACTCCGACCCGACCGCGACGGTGTCGGGCCCGAGGCGCTCACGGAAGCTGCCGCAGGTCCTCACGCGCGGCGAGATCGAGCGTCTGCTGAGCCAGCCCGCCGGCACCGAGCCGGCGGCCTTGCGCGACCGCGCGCTGCTCGAGGTGATGTACGCCTGCGGCCTGCGGGCGTCCGAGGCGATCGGCCTCGAGCTGGCGGACCTCGACATCGAGGAGGGCGTGCTGCGAGCGCGCGGAAAGGGCTCGAAGGAGCGGATCGTGCCGGTTGGGCATGCCGCCCTTACGGCGCTTCGCACCTACCTCGAGCGTGGCAGGCCGCGGCTCGTGAAGAGCGCTGAGACCCACGTGTTCATCAACTTCCGTGGCGGGGCGCTCACGCGCCAGGGGCTCTACAAGATCGTTCGAAGGCACGCCCTCGGCGCCGGCCTCGCCGACCGCATGAGCCCTCACACGCTTCGCCACACCTTCGCGACGCACCTGCTCGCGGGCGGATGCGACCTGCGCTCGGTCCAGGAGATGCTCGGCCACGCCGACGTCGCGACCACGCAGCTCTACACCCACCTGTCGAGCGAGCGCCTGAAGGACGTGTATTTCCGCGCCCACCCCCGCGCGACCCTCGACGGCTGAGGCTGCGTGCCGCCTGCTACAACCGGAGGGCATGCCCGAGCTCCCGGAGGTCGAGACGATCCGCCGCCAGCTCGCGCCCGAGCTGGAGGGTCGCCGGCTCGAGCGCGTGGAGGTGCTCGATCCCCGCTGGAGTGAGCCCGCGCCGCCGGAGGCGATCGCCGACGCCCTCGAGGGGCGCTCGATCGAAGGGGCGCGCCGGCGCGGCAAGTATCTGATCCTGTCGCTCGACGACGATCTCCACCTCGTCATGCACCTGCGCATGACCGGCAACCTGCTGATGCTCGATCCCGGCGAGGAGGAGCCGTCCCATCTGCGCGTCCGGATGACGCTCGAAGGCGGCAAGCGGCTCCTGTTCGTCGACGTGCGGCGGTTCGGCACGGGTCACGTGCTGCTCGGAAGCGATGCGCTCGCCGAGTACTTCGCCTCGCGGCTGGGAGTCGAACCGCTCAGCCCAGACTTCACCGCCGAGGCGCTGCGCGCCCAGGCGCGCGGACGAACGCAGCCGGTTAAGGCGTTCCTGTTGAACCAGGAGCGCGTCGCCGGCGTGGGGAACATCTATGCCGACGAGGCGCTCTTCCGCGCGCGCATCCACCCGATGCGCCCAGTCGGGACGCTGAAGCGGCCGCAGATCGAGCTGCTGCGCGACGCGGTCGTGGAGACGCTCGAGGCCGGCATCGACGCCAAGGGCGCCTCGATCGACGACTACCGACACGTCGACGGCGCCCGCGGGAGCTTCCAGGAGCGCTTTCTCGTGCACACGCGCGCCGGCGAGCCGTGCCCGCGCTGCGGCACTCCGATCGAGAAGCTACGCGCGGCCGGCCGCGGCACCTACATATGCCCGCGCTGCCAGCCGCGCCCGCGGAGGCGCCGCACAGCCGAGGCAGGCGGGTGAGCGAGGAGCTCGAGCTCAGCGAGCAGGCCGCGCTAACGCGCGCGATGTGGAACGAGGACGCGCCGAACTGGGTCGAGCGGGGCCGCGCCGCGTGGGCGTCGCCCGCGCCCTGGTGGGGGATGTACGAGCTGCCCGAGGCAGAGCTGGGGGTGCTGCCCGACGTGACCGAGGCGCCCGACTTCTGCATCCCGCACGGCGAGATGCTGTCGCTCCTGAACGAGACCGGATTCGTCGTTGAGGCGCTCCACGAGCTGCGCGCGCCCGACGGCCCCGCCGAGGAGGTGCGCTACTTCATGTCCCGCGCGTGGGCGCGACGCTGGCCGGCCGAGGATGTCTGGGTGGCGCGCCGGCGAGAACCCTCGACCTGAGCTCGAGCTCAGGCTGCCAGCAGGTCCGCGAGCATCCCCGCGCGGTCGGCCTCGAGCAGCTCACGGAAGCCGCCGATCGCGCGCTCGCCCACCACGACCTGCGGGAACGTCATCTGGCCGGTCAGCGCCACGAGGTCGGCGCGGCCCTCGGGGTCCTTCGAGAGATTCACCTCCCGGTAGTCCACGCCTCGGGCCCGTAGAAGGGCCTTCGCCTGCCGGCAGAAGCCGCACGGCTCGGTCGTGTAGAGCTTGACGACATTCTCGTCCGGCATCCGGTTCAGAGTCTATGAAGTGCCCCAGTCCTTCAAGACGGAGGCGATCGTGCTGCGCTCGATCCGCTACGGCGAGGCGGATCGCGTGCTGCACCTCTACACGCTTGATCGGGGACGCCTAGGTGCGGTGGCGAAGGGGGTGAGGAGGGTGAAGTCGCGGCTCGGCGGTCGGCTTGAGCCGCTCAGCCGCGTGCTGCTGGTGCTCCACCAGGGCCGGGGGGAGCTGTGCACGATCAGCCAGGCCGACACCGTGCACGCGCATCCGGCGCTGCGGGAGCGGCGCGAGTCGCTCGAGCGCGCCTCGCAGGCCTGCGAGGCGGTGCTGCGCCTGCTCGACTCGACCGTGCCCAACCGCCCCGCCTACAACCTGCTCTCGAACGAGCTCTCGCTGCTCGACAGCACGCCCGAGCGCGCCTGCCGCGCCCACGCGCTCGCGTTCCGGATGAAGCTGCTCTTGGCGGCGGGATTCGCGCCGGAGCTGACCTCGTGCGCCAGCTGTGGGGAGAGCGAGCACCTCGGCGCCTTCTCGCCGAGCGCCGGCGGCGTGGTGTGCGCGGGCTGCGAGGCGGGCTCCTTCCCGCTGGGCGCCGACGCTCACCGCTTCATGGCCGAGGCGCTCGGGCGGCCGCTCGCGGACGCCCCGGAGGCTCCGGATCGCGCGCTCGCGCAGGCGGACCGCGCGCTGGCGGAGACGATCGAGTACCACGCCCACGTGCGCCTGCGCCGCGTCGCCTGAGTTTCGACCGCGCTCGCGGCAGGGGAATAGAGTGCCGCTGTGAGGACGGTCGCCGGCACCAAGCTCGTCTACGACTTCGCCGAGGGGTCGAAGGACATGCGCGAGCTGCTCGGCGGGAAGGGCGCGAACGTGGCGGAGATGACGCGCGTGCTGGGCCCGGACCGGGTCCCCGCAGGGTTCACGATCACGACCGAGGCCTGCGTGGCCTACATGGAGGCAGGCCGCGAGTTCCCGCCGGCGATGGAGGAGCAGGCGGCCGAGGCGCTCGGCCGGCTCGAGGAGCAGGCGGGCAAGCGGCTTGGCGACGGCGACGACCCGCTGCTCGTATCCGTGCGAAGCGGGGCGCGCGAGTCGATGCCGGGGATGATGGACACGGTCTTGAACCTGGGGCTGAACGACGAGTCGGTCGGGGGGCTCGCCAGCGCGACCGAGAACGAGCGCTTCGCGTGGGACTCGTACAGGCGCTTCACGCAGATGTTCGGGAACGTCTGCCGCGGCATCCCGGGGGAGCGCTTCGAGGATCTGATCGCCGAGGCCAAGCGCGGGGCCGGCGTGAAGGATGACGTGGAGCTCGGCGTGGAGGAGCTGCGCTCACTCACGCAGCGCTTCAAGCACCTCTTTCAGGAGGAGACGGGCGAGGAGTTTCCCCAGGATCCCCGCGAGCAGCTGAGCCAGGCGATCCGCGCCGTGTTCGACTCGTGGACGGGGGAACGGGCGGTGCAGTACCGCCGCATCAACCACATCCCGGACGAGTGGGGCACGGCCGTGAACGTGCAGCAGATGGTGTTCGGGAACCGAGGCGAGACGTCGGGCAGCGGCGTCGCGTTCTCGCGGGACGAGATCACGGGCGTGCCCACGCCGTCCGGCGACTTCCTCCCGAACGCGCAGGGTGAGGACGTGGTCTCGGGCGTGCGCACCCCTCGCGACCTGCACGACATGAAGCGGCTGCTGCCCGAGGCCTACGACGAGCTGATGGAGATCCTGCGGACGCTCGAGGCGCACTACCGCAACATGCAGGACACGGAGTTCACCGTCGAGGAAGGGCGCCTCTACATGCTCCAGACCCGCAACGCCAAGCGGCCGGCGCAGGCGGCGGTCCGCTTCGCGGTCGACGCGGTCGAGGAGGAGCTGCTCGGGAAGGACGAGGCGATCGCCACGATCGACGCCGGCATGCTCGACGCCCTCCTCCACCCGACCTTCGCCCCGGACGCGGAGTATTCGGTGCTCGCCGAGGGGGTGGCCGCGTCGCCGGGGGCCGCGCGCGGCGAGATCGTGCTGAGCGCGGAGGACGCGGTGGCCGCCGCCGAGCACGGCCGTGACGTGATCCTCGTCCGCCCGTTCACGGAGGCCGACGACGTGGCCGGGTTTCACGCCGCGAAGGGCATCCTGACGAGCGAGGGCGGCAAGGCGAGCCACGCGGCGCTCGTCGCGCGCGGGATGGGGAAGCCGTGCGTGTCCGGCGCCGCCGCGCTCGAGATAGACCTGCACGCGAAGACGGTGCGCGTGGACGGCACGGAGCTCCACGAGGGCGACGTGATCGCGATCGACGGCTCGGCCGGGATCGTGACCCAGGACGAGGTGGCGCTTCGGGAGCCGAAGGTCTCGGACGAGTTCGACACCGTGCTGAAGTGGTCCGACGAGCTGCGGAGGCTCGGCGTGCGCGCGAACGCCGACGCGCCGGAGGACGCCCGCAAGGCCCGCGAGTTCGGCGCCGAGGGCATCGGCCTCTGCCGGACCGAGCACATGTTCATGGCCGCCGACCGCCAGCCGAAGATGCGCGCGATGATCATGGCCGAGTCCGAGGACGAGCGGCGCGCTGCGCTCGAAGACCTGCTGCCGCTGCAGCAGCAGGACTTTCAGGGCCTCTTCGAGGAGATGCGCGGCCTGCCAGTCACGATCCGCCTGCTCGATCCGCCGCTTCACGAGTTCATGCCGCAGCTCGAGGAGGTCGCGCAGGACGTGGAGCGCGCGCGCATCGAGCAGAGCGACGACCTGGCGGACCTCGAGCACACGCTCGAGCGCATCCACCAGCTGGCCGAGACGAACCCGATGCTCGGGACGCGCGGCGTGCGGCTCGGCGTTCTGCACCCGGAGATATACGAGATGCAGGCGCGCGCGATCTTCCGCGCGGCCCTCGCCCTGCCCGAGCCGCCGCGGCTCGAGATCATGATCCCCCTGGTCGCCTACGAGAAGGAGCTCCAGCTGATGAGGGAGCTCGTTGTGAGAGTGGCCGAGGAGGAGGGCGCCACCGAGCTCGAGGCGAGGATCGGGACGATGATCGAGCTGCCGAGGGCCTGTTTCGTCGCCGACCGCATCGCGGGCGTCGCCGACTTCTTCTCGTTCGGCACGAACGATCTGACGCAGACGGCGCTCGGCTTCTCGCGCGACGACGTGGAGGGGCGATTCCTGAACCGCTACGTGGAGCGCAAGATCGTCGACCGGAGCCCGTTCGAGACGATCGACCGCCCGGGCGTCGGCTGGCTCGTGCGGCTCGCGGCGTGGACGGGACGCGAGGCGAAGCCGGAGCTGCACCTCGGGATCTGCGGCGAGCACGGCGGCGACCCCGACTCGATCGCCTTCTTCGAGATCGCGGGACTCGACTACGTGAGCTGCTCGCCGTACCGGGTGCCGATCGCGCGCGTCGCCGCTGCGCAGAGCGCCATCGCAGCGAACCGATAGGCTGCCGCCCGCTCATGATCCGCACTCGCACGCTAACAGTCTTGTCCGCGCTCGTCGTCCTGCTCGCCGTCGCCGCCGGCTCGGCGTACGGGCACGCGGAGCGGCTCTCGTACTACCCGAATCACAAGCTCGGCAAGGTGCCGAAGTACCGCACGAAGGGCGAGGCGCTCGTGGTCTGCAAGGGCGACTCGAAGCGGCGCATTCGCAAGCAGCTGAGCGGGCGCCCGGAACGGCGCAACCTCGCGCTGCTCGAGCGCTGTGAGTACAGGCACATCCAGGCCGCGGTGAACGACGCCCGCAACGGCACGCGCATCCTGGTGCTCCCAGGCGTGTACAGGGAGGAGCCGAGCCGGCGCGTCAGGGAGCCGAACCCGCGCTGCTCGAAGAACTACCAGGAGTACCAGGACCCGGGCTTCGCCGAGACGGGCACGGTGCGCGTCCCGAACTACGAGTACCAGCTGCGCTGCCCGAACGCGCAGAACCTGATCGCGGTGATCGGCGACGGCGCCGACAAGGACCGGCGATGCGACCGCAAATGCAACATCCAGATCGAGGGCACCGGCACGAAGCCGAAGCAGGTCCTGATCGACGGCTCGCGCAGGAAGCTGAACGTGATCCGGGCCGACCGGGCGGACGGGATCAATCTGCGCAACTTCATGGTCCAGTTCTCCGACTTCAACAACGTCTACGTGCTCGAGACGAACGGCTTCCGGATGGAGAACATCGTGTCGCGCTGGAGCCGCGAGTACGGCTTCCTGTCGTTCACCTCCGACAACGGGCTCTACCGCAAGCTGACCGCCTACGGGTCCGGCGACTCGGGCATCTACCCGGGCTCGGGGCCCGAGGGTCACTGCAACCGCTACGGCATCGAGGTCGACCGCGTGAACTCGTACGGGAACACGATCGGCTGGTCCGGCACCGCGGGCAACGGCATCTACACGCACGACTCGAAGTTCCACAACAACTCTGCGGGCATCACCACCGACTCGTTCGCCGCCGGCCACCCGGGAATGCCGCAAGATTGCTCGAAGTGGGAGGACAACGAGATCTACTCGAACAACCTCGACCTCTTCAACGAGGATCGCGACCAGTACTGCTTCGAGCAGAACCGGCCGATCCACAAGCGCAACCCGAAGGTCGTCTGCCCGGCGTTCGGCGTCCCGATCGGCACCGGCCTCGTGATCGGAGGCGGCAACCGCAACATCATTCGGAACAACCGCATCTGGGACAACTGGCGCGCCGGCGTCATGCAGTTCTGGGTGCCGTCGGTCTTCCGCGGCGAGGACCTCACGGGCCAGTCGCAGAATTTCGGGCCCGATTACGACGCGCAGATCGACACCTCGAACGGCAACCGCATGGAGGCCAACGTCATGGGCGTGGCGCCGAACGGCACCCGCGACCCGAACGGCGTCGACTTCTGGTGGGACGAGGAGGGCCGCCAGAACTGCTGGTCCGCCAACCAGGCGAGCGCCGGCAACGCGATCACGAGCGACCCCGCCACGCTGCCCGACTGCCCCGGCTCCTCGGTCCACACGGACCCGCCCCAGGCGAAGCTCGCCGCGCTCGCTCCGTGCGCGACCTGGGACCCCCAGGACGACGTGCTGCAGGACCCGCCCGGCTGCGACTGGTTCACCGTGCCGCCTGAGCCCGACTGACGCCGCGCGTGCGCCATCTGCTGCTCCTCGCGGCCCTGCTCGCCGCCGGCTCGCTCGCGGGGTGCGGCGGTGACGAGGGCGTGGGCAGCGGCGACCTCGTCTGGGAGAAGAAGCCCCAAGTCTTCCGCTCGTCGAGCCTGCCCGACGACCGCGTGCTCGTCGGGACGGTGCGCAACGACTCGCTCGAGCTGATCGACGTCACGGCACGCGGCCTCGAGGTCGTGGCCGACGACGGTGACGAGCTCGAGAGCGCGGCGATCTTCGCCCAGACGTTCGTGCGCGGTGTCTTCCCGCAGAACCGCGGCGAGGACATCCCACCGGGTGAGCAGCTCCGGATCGGTCTGCGGGCGAGGCTTCAGCCCGGCAAGACGGCACCGCTCACGGTCTCGTGGCGCCAGCGGGGCGAGCGGGCCGCGCGCATCGAGTACGGCACTGGTTCGCTGCCTGTTCCCCGCGGCTGACACAATCATCCGGCCATGGCCTCGCAGGTCTCCCGGCTGTCATCGCGCGCCGCGCCGGCCGATCCGGCGATCCGCGAGGTCCCAGAGCCGGATTCGCCACACCGGAACACGTTCGTGCGCGACCGCGACCGGATCGTCCACTCGAAGTCGTTCCGGCGCCTCAAGCACAAGACGCAGGTGTTCATCGCCCCGGAGGGCGATCACTACCGCACCCGCCTGACTCACACGCTCGAGGCGTGCGGCATCGCCCGCAACGTGGCGCGGGCGCTCTCGCTCAACGAGGACCTGACCGAGGCGATCGCGCTCGGGCACGACCTGGGCCACGCGCCGTTCGGCCACATCGGCGAGGCCGCGCTCGACGGTCTCGTCCACGAGCGCTGGGGGAGCGGATTCCGCCACAACGAGCATTCATTGCGTGTGGTGGAGCGGATCGAGAGGCTGAACCTCACCGAGCAGGTGCGCGACGGCATCCTTCGCCACACGGGGCCCGACCCGCCGCACACGCTCGAGGGGCGGATAGTGCGGCTGGTCGACCGGATCGCCTACATCAACCACGACATCGACGACGCCCTCCGCGCGGGCATCCTGCGCTTCGAGGACCTGCCGCGCGAGGAGATCGAGCTGCTCGGCTCGAGCGGCTCCGAGAGGATCGAAACGCTGGTCGTGGACCTGCTCGCCCGCTCCGAGGAGCAGGGGGATATCACGCAGGGCGAGGAGGTCGGGGGCGCGATGCTGCGCCTCCGAGAATTCATGTTCGAGAACGTGTACCTGGCCGCGAACGCGCAGCGCCAGAAGCCGCGCGTCGAGCGCATGATGCGGGCGCTCTTCGAGCACTACTGCGCGGAGCTGCCGGAGCCCGTCGTGGACGGCGCGTCAGAACGAGAGCGGGTGGTGGACTGGCTCGCCGGGATGACCGATCACTTCGCGATCCGCGCATTCATGGATCTGTCCGTGCCGGAAGGGTTCTGATCGGCTTGGCGCTCTTCACCAAGGACACGATCGACCGAGTCCGCGAGGCCGTCGACATGGTCCAGCTCGTGGGCGCGAAGACCGATCTGCGCCGGGTCGGCTCGCGCTGGACCGGCCTCTGCCCGTTCCACGAGGAGCGCACGCCGTCGTTCTCGGTGAACGCCGAGGAGAAGCTCTACCACTGCTTCGGATGCGGGGAGGGCGGCGACGCGATCCGGTTCGTGATGGAGACCGAGGCGCTCGAATTTCCCGAAGCGGTGGAGGTGCTCGCGGACCGCTACGGGGTCCGCGTCGAGCGCGAGCAGGACGACCCTCAGGCGGAGGGCGCGCGGCGCAGGCGCGAGCGGCTGCTGGCGCTGCTCGAGCGGGCGGCCCGCTACTACGCGAACTACCTCTGGGAGTCAAAGGAGGCGGCCGGCGGGCGCGACTATCTGGCGGGGCGCGGGCTCTCCGAGGCGGTGCTGCGCGACTTCAGCGTCGGCTACTCGCCGAGCGCCTGGGATCGGATGCTCCTGGCCTCCCGCAGCGCCGGGTTCAGCGAGGAGGAGCTGTACGCGTCAGGGCTCGCCCAGCGCGGTCGCGGCGGGGCGCTCTACGACCGCTTCCGCGGCCGCATCATGTTCCCGCTGGCCGACGCCCGCGGCCGTGTGCTCGGCTTCGGCGCGCGCCGGATGCGCGAGGACGGCCCCGGGCCGAAATACCTGAACACCTCGGAAAACGAGCTCTACCGCAAGGGCCGCCAGCTATTTGGGCTGGATCGCGCGCGGGCCTCTGCGAATAAGACCGGTCGGATCGTCGTCGTTGAGGGTTATACGGACGTGCTCGCCCTCCACCAGGCCGGGATCACGGAGGCTGTGGCCATCATGGGCACCGCGCTGACCCCTGAGCAGCTTCAGCAGATCGAGAAGGCCCTGCCCAGCGGCCGCGTTCTCCTGGCGCTTGACGCCGATCGCTCGGGGCAGGAGGCGATGTTGCGCGCGGCGCGAATAGCAGAGGACCGTGGACTCGACCTGCAGGTGATCGAGATGCCTGTGGGAACCGATCCTGCCGACTTCGTAACTTCGGAGGGGGTTGGCGCATTTCAGCTACGAATGGGGCGTTCGGTTCCCATGATCCAGTTTCAGATACGTCGGGTACTTGCCGATGCAGACCTGGACACGCCAACAGGCAGGGACAAGGCGTTGGAGGAGGCGCGCAGGTTGATCGCGGCCGTACCGGATAGGACCGCAACACGGGATGAGCTCGTCCGCGAGGTCGCGGACCGGCTCGACGTACCCGCCGAGTGGGTCACCGACACCACCCGTCGCGTCGCGCCGGCGACCCCCGCCGGCTCGGCCGGAGACGTCATCTTCAAGCCGGACCACGAGTTCCTGATCATGTGCCTCGCGAGCGACGAGCTCGGGCGCGAGTACCTGTCGCGGCCGGGCGACGAGCTCTTCATAGCCACAAGCGTGCGCCGGGCGCGCGCGCACCTGGCCGAGCACTTCGACGACCCGTTGATCTCGCTCGCCGAGGAGGATCCGGCGACGGCGGTCGTGATCCACAACGTCAGCGCCGAGGCGCAAGAGCGGCGCAGCTACGAGGAGCACGAGCTGCGCAGCCAGGTGCTGCAACTCGAGCAGCGGCGGCTCGACCACGAGATCAAGATCGCCTCGCGGGACGGCGACCACGCCCGCCAATCCGAGCTCACCGCGGCGCGCCAGCGCGTACGGGAGGAGCTCGGCGGAGTGATGCGATGAGCGAGCACGCGTTCAACGTGAACGGCAACGGCGACCGCGAGCCCGAGGACCTCGAGGTCCCGGTCGCCGAGCTCGGCGCCGACGAGAGCGGCGAGCCGTCTGACCTCTTCGACGAGGGTGGCGTGGTCACCGCCGGTCTGCCCGTCGCGGAGCCCGAGCAGGGCGCCGAGGACGCGGTGCGGCTCTACCTGCGCTCGATCGGGCGCGTGCCTTTGCTCACCCGCGAGGACGAGGTGCGCCTCGCCAAGCGGATCGAGCAGAACGACATGGCGGCGAAGAACGCGCTGATCGAGGCGAACCTGCGTCTGGTCGTGTCGATCGCGAAGCGCTACACCGGGCGCGGCCTGACGCTCCTCGACCTGATCCAGGAGGGCAACCTCGGGCTGATCCGCGCCGTCGAGAAGTTCGACTGGCGGCGTGGCTTCAAGTTCTCGACCTACGCGACCTGGTGGATCCGCCAGGCGATCACGCGTGCGCTGGCGGACCAGTCACGCACGATCCGCATCCCGGTTCACATGGTCGAGCGGATGAACCGCGTGGCGCGCGCGAAGCGGTCGCTGATCCAGAAGCACAACCGCGAGCCCACCCCGGAGGAGATCGCGGAGCTCGTGGAGATGCCGGCGAAGAAGGTCGAGGAGATCCTCAAGCTGGGCCAGGAGCCGGTGTCGCTCGAGGCACCCGTGGGCGGGGAGGAGGGTGACGCCTCGCTCGGCGACTTCATCCAGGACGCCGCCAGCGACCGCCCGCTCGAGATCGTCGCGAACCGCATCCGCGACGCCGACCTGCAGCGCGTGCTCGACTCGCTGCCGTGGCGCGAGCGCAAGGTCATCGAGTTGCGCTACGGCCTGGGCGAGAAGGGCCCGATGACGCTCGAGGACATCGGCCACGAGGTCGGCGTAACGCGCGAACGGGTGCGCCAGATCGAGTCGAAGACGCTCGCGATGCTGAAGTCCTCGGGCGGCGCGGACCGCCTGGCCGGGACGGCCGACGAGGCCTGACGTTCCGTCCGCCACCCGAACTAGTGTTCGGGTACGTGAATGCCGACGTTCTCGAGGCTCTGCTGCGCCGTGGCCTCTCGCTCGAGGCGATTGGCGAGCTGAGCGCGAGGCATCCGTCGACGGTCGCGTACTGGGTGAAGCGGCACGGACTGGCGGCCGTCAGCCGCGACCGGCATGCGCCGCGTGGCGGGGTCGACCGCGAGACGCTCGAGGCACTCGTGGGCGAAGGCCTGACCACGCGGGAGATCGGCTCGCGCCTGAGCTTGAGCCAGTCGACGGTGCGGTACTGGCTCCGGAGACACGGGCTGAAGACGCAGAGGACGCGGCGTCGGAGTACAACCGCCACGCGGGGAGTCGATTCGAGGCGGAAGCTGATGGACTGTCCAAAGCACGGAACGACCGAGTTTTGGATCGAGGCGCGCGGGTTCTACCGGTGCCTTCGTTGTCGGGCGGAGGCGGTCGCTCGCCGGCGACGCCGGCTCAAGAAGATGCTCGTTGCCGAAGCTGGCGGCCGCTGCAGGATCTGCGGATACGACCGATACATGGGAGCGCTGCAGTTCCACCACCGCGACGGAAACGGGAAGGCATTTGGCCTCGCGGAGGGCGGACTTACGCGGTCCCTGGAAGCCCTCCGTGGCGAAGCGGCCAAGTGCGTTCTCCTCTGCGCCAACTGCCACTCAGAGGTGGAGGCCGGTATCGTCAAGATCGCCTGACGCCGCTACCTTCCGTCCGACGTAGATCAGCGGCATAAATACGATCCGGGGTAGCTCAATTGGCAGATGCGACCGGCTGTTAACCGGTAGGTTGTGGGTTCGAGTCCCACCCCCGGAGCTTCTCTCGAGGCCGCCGTCGAGGCGGTTTCGTCGTTGAGGCCTCAGCCGCGCCGCATCAGGCGGCCCACCGCAGCCATCAGCTCGGTCGTCAGCTCGTCCTTGTCCCCCTCCTCGCCCTCGACCACGCAGTGGCGTGCGTGGCCGTCGAGTAGACCGAGCGCGACCTTGTCGAGCGCCGCCTGGACCGCGCCGATCTGGGTGAGGACGTCGATGCAGTAGCGGTCCTCGTCGACCATCTTCTGGATCCCGCGCACCTGGCCCTCGATCCGGCGCAGCCGTCCCTGGAGCTGGTTCTTTGTGGCCGTGTAGCCGCGAGTCTCTGTTGCCATGCCTGCGAGTTTACCCCACGGGGGTATCTATCGGCGTGGCCCGCGCGGCGCAGCCGATCTGCTCGCCACGAACCGCTCGAGCACCTCGGCCGCCGCCGCGGCGCCGTCGTTTCGCTCGGACCACTCGCGCGCCGCGCGCGCCCGCTCGGTGTAGCCCGGGTCGGACAGCAGGCGGCGCACCGCCAGGCGCACCCCACGCGGCGTCTGGAAGCGTCGCGGCAGCGACACCCCGAGCCCGGCCCAGCGCACGCGCGCCGCGTTCTCGGCCATGTCGCCGGCATGCGGGCACGCGACGAGCGGCACGCCGCTGACGAGCGCCCGCGCCACGGTCCCGTGGCCGGCGTGACAGACCACCGCCGCGCAGCGCGGCATCGTCCGCGAGTAGGAGACCCAGTCGACGAGCCGTGCGTTAGCGGGAGCCGGCAGCCCGGCCGAATCGCCCTTCCTGTTGGTCGACGCGAGCACGCGCACGGGCTCGCTCGCGAGCCCCTCGAGGGCCGCCCGCAGCAGCCGCCCCTCCGGATCCTGCGACGTGCTCGGCGCGATCAGGACGAGCGGGTCGTCGCCCGGCGGCAGGTCCACGTCGCCGAACGGCTGTTCCCAGAGCAGCGGCCCGGTTATCCGCGAGCCCGGCTGCGGACTCACCCGCGGGTACTCGAGCTGCGGGAACGTCGCTACGAGCGCGAGCCGGCGCGAGATGCCGCCATGGACGTGGTCGAGAGGCGGCAGGTGCACGCGCCGGCGTGCCTCGTTCAGCTCGCGGCGCCCCTGCTCCTCGCCGCGCATGAGGAGCGGCCGTGCGAGCCGCCACATGCGCCGGCCGGCCGCCGTGCGGGGGAAGACGGCGCCCACCGCGTACACCGGGAAGCCGGGCTCGCCCGACGGGAGCACGTGAGGGACGATCGTCGCCCACGGACGCCGCTCGAGCTCGGCGGCGAGCGCGGCGGCGACCGTGAGGATGTCGGCCACCACCACCTCCGGGTCGACAGCGCGGATCAGCTCGCGCGTGACGGCCGACGCCCGCACCGCCGCCTCGTACGGCTTGAGCGGCCGCTCCAACGTCGGGAAGACCTGATATTCGGGCGCCGCGGCGAACTGCATCCCCTCGCGCTCGACGTGCTCGCGCCAGCTCGCCCACGTCTCTAGCGTCACGCTGTGCCCGCGGCGCGCTAGCTCCGCGCCGAGCGCGATGGCCGGGAAGGCGTGCCCCGGATCCCCGAAGGCGGCGAGCAGGAAGCGGCGTTCGCTCAGACCATCTCCGCCAGCTCGCGGACGGTTCGCACGCGCTCCTCGACGTCCCAGGCCATCACGCTCACGAGAAGACTCCCGACGCCCGCCTCGCGATAGACGGCGAGCCGGTCGCGCACCTTCTCACGCGGGCCGGCGAGGGCGATCGTGTCGATCAGCTCCGCCGGCACCGCAGCGGCCGCCGCCTCCTTCTTGCCGTCGAGGTAGAGGTCCTGGACCTCGCGCGCCGCCTCCTCGAAGCCGTAGCGCTGAACGAGCTGGTTGTAGAAGTTGCGCTTGCGCGAGCCCATGCCGCCCACGTAGAGCGCAATGAAAGGGCGCATCTGATCGCGCGCGTGGTCCTCGTCGTCGTCGATGCAGACGTTCACGCCCGGTGCGATATCGAAGCTGTCGTCGAGCGTGCGGCCCGCGCGCGACGCGCCCTCGTCGAGGAGCTCGCGGCAGTGGTCCACGTGCTCGGGCGAGAAGAAGATAGGCAGCCAGCCGTCGGCGATCTCGCCCGTGAGCTGCGTATTCTTCGGTCCGATCGCAGCGATGTAGATCGGGATGCGCTCCTGCACGGGCGCGATCATGAGCTTGAGCGCCTTGCCGGGCCCGTTGGGCAGCGGTAGCCGGTAGTGCTCGCCCTCGTACACGAGCCGCTCGCGCGCGAGCGCCTTGCGGAGGATCTCCACGTACTCGCGCGTGCGCGAGAGCTGCCCGCCGAAGCGCTGCCCGTGCCAGCCCTCGGCCACCTGCGGGCCGGAGGTGCCGAGCCCGAGCAGCATCCGGCCGCCGGAGAGCTGGTCGAGGGTCGCCGCCGTCATCGTGGTCATCGCGGGCGAGCGCCCGGGGATCTGGAAGATCGCGGCGCCGATCTTGATGCGAGAGGTCTGAGCGGCGATCCAGCCGAGCACGGTCGCGGCGTCGGACCCGTAGGCCTCCGCGACCCATGTCGACTCGTAGCCCGCTTCCTCCGCCGCGCGCACCAGCGTGATCTGCTGCTCGGCCGTGATGCCGAGCCCCCAGTAGCCGACGTTCAGCCCGAGCCTCATGCAAGTCCTCTCTCTTCGCTTGTGCGCGGGCGGCGGTCCCCTATAAAGCTCATGCGCAGCTGACCGATACCAGGGAGTGAGTGCGCGCCGCGCATCCTACGCAGACGAGGAACCCGAGCCATGAGACGTCGACGCCCCGCCCGCGATCTCAGGATCGCCATCGACTGCCTTCCCCTGCAGACCCGCAAGGCGATGCTCGAAGGGGTCGGGACGAACCGCATAATCGTCGGTGCCTACACCGACCGGCGCGGCGGCGTCTGCCCGATGCTCGCCGCTCACCGAAACGGCGGGCGCACGAGCCTCGCGAGCTTCGCGCGCGCGTGGGACCGCTACACGGGTGCTCGCCGCAAGCCGCGCGCCGCAACCGAGCGAGAGCTCAACACGCTCAAGGCGATGCTCGAGGCGAGCATCATGGTCGACGAGCTGCCGCCCGTCCGGCACGAGGACGCGCCGGCGCCCGGGCGCGCCCGCCGCGACACCGGCGAGCGCCACCGCGCATGGGAGCTCAGCCACCAGCCGGGCTGGGCCTGGCTGCGGCCGTTCCGCCGGTTCGATGAGTACGAGCGCGCGCTCGCGCAGCTCGAGGTCGCCGAGCGCGAGCGCCGCGAGGCGCACAAGCTCGAGCGCGTCTAGACCTCGGCGTCGCCGGGCCGGATGAACTGGAGCTCCGGCACCACGCAGTGCGGCGAGGTGCTCAGCAGGAAGCGGATCGATGCGGCGATGTCGTCCGGCTGGATCATCTGCTCCTTTGGGACCTGACCCTCGATCCAGTCGGTCATGGGCGTCGCGACGAAGCCGGGGCAGAGCGCGGTGACCTGGATGCCCTCTCGGGAGAGCTCCTTGTGCATCGCCTGCGACAGACCTACCACGCCGAACTTCGTGGCCGAGTAGGCGGCGAGCCAGCCCTGCCCGTGCTTGCCGGCGATCGACGCCGTGTTGGCGATCAGCGCCTTGCCGTGCTCCGCGCCGGCCTCCTTGAGCATCGGGATGCACTCGCGCGCGACCAGGTAGACGGCGCGCAGGTTCACGTCGAGCTGCAGGTCGAGCTTCTTCGTGTTGGTGTCGGCCACGGCGGCGCCGACTCCGATTCCGGCGTTGTTGATCAGGACGTCGAGGCGCCCGAAGCGGTCGCGATGAGCGACCACCACCTTCTTGATCTCGTCCTCGTCGGCCATGTTCGCTGCGACGTCCTGCACATCGAGTCCCTCGTCGCGCAATGCCTGCGCGGCCGCCTCGAGCTTCTCGGGCCTTCGGGCCGAGAGCGTGACGCCGTAGCCGTCCTTGCCGAGGGCGCGGGCGATCGCCAGCCCGATCCCGCTCGACCCACCGGTGACGAGAGCTGCGCGGTCCATTCGCGCAACCCTATTTGAACAATCGCTTCTTTAGCCTTCGGCGGGACGTGAGCAGCCGACGAGCTTTGACCGCCGCCGCTCTCCTCGCGTGCGCGCTCGTCACAGCCTGCGGCGGGGGCGACGACGACGACCCGACGGACACGCCACCGCCCGTGCCGAAGCCCTCGCAGTTCCCGCAAGCCGGCGACAAGACGCTCGCCCAGCTGCGCACGGGGCTCGGCCGAGGTGGGCCGGTGCTCGCGCCGTCGGTATCGCAGCTCGTCGCGGGGCAGCGGAACCGCTTCGGGTTCGGGCTCTTCACGCGCGAGCGAGGGCAGATAGCCGACGCCCAGGTGGCCGTCTACGTGGCCAAGGCGGGCGGGGGCGAGGCGCAGGGGCCGTTCGTGGCGCGCTGGGAGTCGCTCGAGGTCGAGCCCGAGTATCAGAGCAGGCAGACCGCCGCCGACCCGAACGCCGCGAAGTCGGTCTACGTCGCCGAGCTGCCGCTCGGCGAGCCCGGAAGATACGAGGTGCTCGGGATTGCGAAGCTCGACGAACGGCTCGTGGCCGCCACATCGGCATCCCCTGCGATCCCGGTGCTGAGCCGCTCCGAGGATCAGATCCCGCGGCCCGGCGAGGCCGCGCCGCGGATCCATACCCCGACCGAGGCCGACGCGGGTGGCGACCTCTCGTCGATCGACACTCGCCTACCCCCCGCCGACATGCACGCGAACGACTTCGCCGACGTGCTCGGCAAGAAGCCGATCGTGCTCCTGTTCGCCACCCCACAGCTCTGTCAGAGCCGCGTCTGCGGACCGGTCGTCGACATCGCCGAGCAGGTGAGGTCCGACGATTACGACGGCGTGGAGTTCATCCACATGGAGGTCTTCAACGACAACCAGGTGGAGAAGGGCATCCGCCCGCAGCTCGTGGCCTACGGCCTGCAGTCGGAGCCATGGCTCTTCACGGTCGACCGGAACGGCCGAGTCGCGGCCCGGCTCGAGGGCGCCTTCAGCGAACGCGAGATGCGCGCCGCGATCGAGAAGGCGACCGGCGGCTGATCCGGACCTTCTTCGTATACGTGCGCGTGCCGCCGGTCGCGCCGGTCACGCGCAGTCGCACGCGAACGAGCGCGCGCCCCCGACGCCGTACCCGGACCGCGACGGAACGTGCCGCCCGCTTCGGCACCTTCAGCTTGATGCGTACGCGCTTGCGCGCGACCGCGACGCGCACGGTGCGCCGCCGCGTGCGCGGCCGCATGCCCCAGGCGGTCAGCGTGCAGGCGGACGAGCAGCGCGCCACCACGTCGATCCGCCGGCGCCGCAGCAGTCGCTTCTTCACCACGCGGAAGGTGACCCGCGGGGCGCTGGACGGGGTTATCGAGTGTTGGTCCGGCGCCGTCGCCTTCCAGGCATAGCGGACGCTGAGACTCGAGCCGTTGAAGGCGTTGTCGCCGCCGGTCGCGCTGGGCGGCGGCCCGTTGTCGGGCAGGCGCGCAGTGAACATGTATGTGCGCGACTGACTCGGCGCGACCTGGCCGAGCGTGCGGTCGTCGAGGACGCCCAGCTGGCCGGCGAAGACCGTGATGACGTCGGCCGGGTTCGTCACGTCGCGCACCGCGAGCTGGACTCCCTCGGAAAGCAGACCGCCGCCCGGGCCCGGCCGGTCGCGCAGCTGAACCTGCTCGAGCACCAGGTCGCCCGCGAGCGTCCCGGTGTTCATGAGAGACACCGTGCCCCGGGCCGACTCCCCGGGGGCGAGCCCCCGCGCGCGCAGAATGGCCTGACCGTCCTTCGAGTTGACGACCGTGAGATCGCCACTCGCTTGGCTTACCTCGGCGTACGGGCGCGACGGACCGGCCGCCTGCGAGCAGCCGGCGACGACCGCTGCAGCGGCGAGCACGGGCACGAGCCGGGAAAGGGAGGGCACCGCAAGTCTGATATCGGCTCGTCAGGCGCGAATCTGAGGCCCGAAAGCCCAATTCCCGGCCGGCGGCGTCGGCAGCCTCTGTGCCGTCCCACGGCCGTAGACGCTTGGCCACGTTGGTTCTAGGCTCGCGCGAGGACGGCGTTGCGCGATTGGACTCGCAGCCCGAACGGATCCTCCTCCCTCGACTCAGTGGCCGCGAGCGATGCCCGCGGCCGACTTCTCTCAGATAAGGACGTCATGACCAGCACCATCACCAACCGTCGCGAGGTAGTCGTGGTCGGCGGGGGCCAGGCTGGGCTAGCGATCGGCTATCAGCTCGCGAAGCAGGGCACAGACTTCACGATCCTCGAGGCCGCGGCTGAGCCAGCGGCTGCATGGCGCGAGCGCTGGGACTCGCTGAAGCTGTTCACATCCGCGCGCTACGACTCGCTGCCCGGTATGGAGTTCCCCGGGGATCCGGATCGTTATCCGACGCGGGACGAGGTGGCGGATTACCTCACCGACTATGCGCGCGAGTTCGATCTTCCGGTCGAGCTGAACAGCCGCGTCCGCGCCGTCCGGCGGCAGAACGGCGGTTACGGCGTGGAGCTCGATGACCGTGCGTACGAGGCGCGGCAGGTAGTGGTAGCCACCGGTCCGTTCCAGACGCCGTTCGTGCCGCGGATCGCCGAGGATCTCGGCGACGGCATCGTGCAGATGCACAGCACGGGCTATCGCTCCCCGGAGTCCGTACCTGGCGGCAGCGTGCTCGTCGTCGGCGGCGGTAACACCGGCTTTCAGATCGCGGAGGAGCTGTCTGCCTTCCGCGAGGTGCATCTGGCGATCGGCTCGCGTCAGACGCCGCTGCCGCAGCGCATCCTCGGGCGTGATCTGTTCTGGTATCTCGATGCGACGGGCCTGATCCGCAAGACGACGGCTTCCCGACTCGGCAAGCTGATCCGGAAGCGGGAGGACACGCTGATTGGGTCAAATCCGCGTCGCGCACGTCGGCACGGCATCAAGCTCCACGGCCGAGCCGTCGGTGCGGCGGGATCCACCGTCAGCTTCGCTGACGGAGCTGCCCTGGACGTTCGCGGCGTCATCTGGGCAACCGGCTTCCGAGTCGATCACTCGTGGATCGATGTCCCGGTGTTCGACGAAAGCGGCCGCGCCGTGCACGAGCGCGGCGTGACGACTTCGCCCGGCCTCTACTTCCTCGGGCAGCTATGGCAGCACACCAGGGGCTCGGCGCTGTTGGGCTGGGTCAAGGACGACGCGGCCTGTATCGCCGAGAAGGTCGCCGCTTTCCGGCCTAGCGCAGCAAACGACGGCCGGCCGACAACGAATGTTGGGACGAGCGCCGCTGCAGCGCACGCATCCACCTCGAACTGGAATCGCAGGAGCGCAAGATGAGCACCACTCCAGATGATTTCCCCACCGACGTCGAGGGCCTGCCCGAGGCACGCGCGCCTGAGCGGATCGAGCTCTCAGACGGCGACGAGTTCCACCTCCGCATCGGGCCCGTCGCCAAGCGGATCGGCGACGACACCGTGCGAATGCTGGCCTACAACGATTCGATCCCCGGGCCGGTCCTCCAGGTTCAGGAGGGCTCCGAGATCGTCGTGAACATCGAGAACCAGGGCGACATGGAGGCCACCGTCCACTGGCACGGCCTGCGGCTCGAGAACCGCTACGACGGAACGCACGAGACGCAAACGCCGGTCGGTGTCGGCGAGCGCTTCTCGGCGCGGGTCACGTTCCCGGATCCGGGCGCCTACTGGTACCACCCGCACATCCGCGAGGACTACGGCCAGGAGCTCGGCCTCTACGGGAATTGTCTCGTCGCGCCGGAGGATCCGGACTACTGGCCGCCCGCCAACAGGGAGCTGCCGCTGACCCTCGACGACATCTTGCTCGGGGACGGGAAGGTCGCACCGTTCAGCCGCTCAGAGACGACATATGTGGCGATGGGCCGCTTCGGCGAAGTGCTGCTAGTCAACGGCGAGACGGACCTGTCGCTGGACGCGCAGCTCGGCGAGGTCGTGCGGCTCTACTTCACGAACACCGCGAACACGCGGACGTTCAAGATTGCGCTGCCCGGGGCGCGTATGAAGCTCGTCGGTGGCGACAGCGGCCATGTCGAGCACGAGGAGTTCGTTGAGGACGCCGTCCTCGCGCCCTCCGAGCGCGTGGTCGTGGACGTCCTGTTCGACAAGCCGGGTGACCTGACGCTCGAGCACCGCACGCCAGAGCGCGTCTATCCGCTGGCCTCCGTCCGCGTGCGCGACGAGCGGGCCGAGCCTTCGTATGAAGAGCACTTCGAATTCCGCCGCACGAACGCGGACATGGTCGCCGAGCGCGAGCGGATCGCGCCGTATCTGGACGCGGAGCCCGATAAGACGCTTGGATTCATCGCCGAGATGGACATGGAGGCGCCGGAAGGCCCGGTCATCTACCAGTGCCCGATGCACCCAGAGGTGGTCAGCGACGAGCCCGACAGCTGCCCGCAGTGCGGGATGAAGTTGCTGCCGGTCGCCGTCCCGAGCGGGGGTTACGCGTGCCCGATGCATCCCGAAGTCGTGAGCGACGAGCCGGGACACTGCCCGAAGTGCCAGATGAAGCTCGTGCCGGCGGCCCTCGTTGACGCGGGAGCCCGTCACGAACACGAGGCGCACGGCCACGAGCATGAGGCCCACGAACACGACGCCCACGGGCACGAGCACCACGAGCATGGGCACGAGCACAGCCACGCCGCGGCCGGCGGCATCGAGTGGGAAGACGACATGGTCGACGTCAATCGGATGACCACGCCAGGGAACATGCGCTGGAAGCTCGTCGATCGCGAGACCGACGCCGAGAACGCGGCGATCGACTGGCGCTTCCGCGTCGGTGACCAGGTCAAGATCCGGCTGCTCAACGAAATCGCCGGCGACCACCCGATGCACCATCCATTCCACGTACACGGGGCGGGACGGTTCCTGGTGCTGAGCCGCGACGGCCTGCCTGAGCCAAACCTGGTCTGGAAGGACACGGTGCTCGTGCGGACTGGTGAGACGGTGGACATCCTGCTCGACGTCACCAACGTCGGTCGCTGGATGGCCCACTGCCACATCGCCGAGCACCACGAGAGCGGCATGATGTTCAGCTTCAACGTCGAGCAGTAGGAGCTGTCGCCCTGAGCGACGCCGCGGCAACCTTCCTGTTCGCCGACATCGCCGGCTTCTTGACTGCGGGCCCGCACCCCTTGCCGGTCGCCGTCAACATCAACCACGGAAGGGCGCGAGCCGAATGCTTAGGTCGCTCATGGCGAAGCGGTGCAGGTACCAGGCGCGGCCGCGAGGGACTTGCTTGGCCTCGGCTCGGAGAAGCCCCGCGAACTCCCGCTTGAAGCCCAACCGCGGGTACTCCTGGATGACGCTCTGGCGGACTGCATCGGGTATCTCGTTGCTGCGTAGGCCGAACACATCGACGGATGCGCCGGCAGATAGGAGGTAGGCCTCGGCACCGGATTCGAGGCCAACGCCGGGGGTGTGGTGCATGGCGATCGCGTTAGCAACGAGCTCGCGGATATCGGCAGGCACACGGTGGCTGTCAGTGAACTCGCGCGCCAGCGCGGCGCTGCGAACCGTGAAGTCGACGTCGGGCACCCGGCTCGGGATCCCGGTGTCGTGGAACATCGCAGCCAGGTACAGGAGCTCACGGTCGAACGTGATCCCGTGAAGTGCGGCGATGGCCGCGCCCCACGTGTAGGCACGACTGGAATGGTTGAGGAGTGCCGGTGTCAAGAGATCCTGCGCCGCGAGCTCGGCATCTCTTGCGAGAGGGGAGTCGGGAGGCACCAGGCTCGCCGGATCGATGGAACTCCGACGTCCCGAGTGCATTCGGAGCACCATCGCGAGACGGCCGACAAGAATGCTGAGCTCCCCCCGCAGCAGGGGCCGGGCAAGTGTCAGGCATTCCCGAGCGGTCAGCACTCCCCCGGTGCGTTCGGTCCATCCAATGGATCCGATCGGATCGGTGGGTCGTGGCTGCCTCATGGGGGCCTCTCAGTTCGGTGGTGTCGCGGTCAGGTGGGGGGACAAGCACGCCGTAGGTGGGGCTCGCTCCGGACGAGCGGCGAGAGCGATGACGATGCCCGGCACGCTTCCTCCTTCGCGTGAACTCGGCCCACTCCGGCCGGCGACCCGTGCGAGCGACGGCCGTCGCGTCCGGGCCGCCCTAGGATGGCCCGATATGGAAGCTCGTGACCATCCGTCGACCATCGAGTTGGGCGGAAGGGGCGAGATTCCGCTCTACGGGCCGGTAGCTCAGCGGTCAGAGCAGCGGACTCATAACTAGTCCGGGCTAATACGGGATCTCGACAAGGCCCGCATCGACTCCGCGTCGCCACGCGCGGCAGCTTCGAACGCCGCGCGAAGCGACGCCACGTTCTCCTCCGCCATCGTCTACTCCCGCAGCCCCACGGTCTCGAGAGCTCGCTGCGGGTCGCCATAAATCTGAAGCATGGTGGCCTTGCCTTCGCGCATGCTCCAGAGGTGGCTCAGCGTGACCTCCATCTCGACGCCGGCCTCTTTACTGCGAACGAGCACGGTCCCCAGCACCAGGATCTGTCCGTCGACTTCGATGAATCGGTCCGGTCGCATCCTGACATCGGCAAACACGTCGCGGGACTCCCAAAACGCCGCTCTTAGGCCTTCATGACCACGAAACGGGCCGACGCTCGGCCACCCCGGAGGCAGGCGAAGCTCGAACGCGTCGTCGACGAGCGGCAGGACGGCTTCAACGCCTGCTTCGGCCCACGCCTCATACAGCCCGCGCAGCCGCTTCACATTCTCCTGCGACATCGCCTACTCCCGCAGCCCGACGGCTTCGAAGGCCTCGTCGCGGTCGAGGTAGGCCAGAGCGCGTCGAATCTTGCCGTCTTCGATCTCAAACACATGGAACATGCCGACGTCCATCGGGATGTCGCTCCCGCGACCGCGCGCCTTCGCGCGGACCGCGACGACGACAAACTGGCCCGTGTCGGTGAACTCCTGCGGCTCGTAACGCGCGTCGACCCAAAGCTCGTCCATCATCGAGAGCCATTCCCTGATTGCAGCGTGGCCACGACGGACAGGGGCGTCAGGAATACTCGGCAAGTCGTGCATATCGGCGTCGGCGTGGAAGCCCTCCAGCCAGGTGTCGATGTCGCGCCGGTTAAGGGCCTCGTAGCCGCGCCGCAGTGCCTCTACGTTCTCCTGCGACATCGCCAGACGAGTATCCGCTCCCCCAGGATGCGGGGCAACTGCCCGAGCGTCCGAGCGGTCGGAGGGGCAGCTACCCCGCGTGACATCACCCAGCTCTCGCGCGCGCCCGAGTAACTGTTTCGGCGCGGTACGGGTCCCCAGGGTGTCCCCACCCCGCACGATCGCGCACCACGAGCGGACTGCCGGGCCGACGCACGGACTGCAAGTCCGGACATCCGAATCCGTCGTGAGCTTTGACGTTGTGCGAGTTGGCCAAGGCTGGCCAGGCCTGGGGGTAGCAGCGCCGGAAACCGATTCCGCTGCGGCCGGCGATACGGATTCGATTGGGTGGCACACGGGGGGGGGGCGGGGGGAGGGTCTCTACCTCGACGCTGACGTTTCTCTAGGAGTCACAGAAGCCTCAGGCATTTCGCTCAGACAAGGCGCCTCGCCTCTTAGGGCGCTGTTACCGCCCAGGAGCCGGTGGTTCGGAAATCGCCGGGGGCGACCGAGGCGGTCGTCATGACTGCGCCGTACGTGTGAGCGTTGATGGTTACGGATGTGCGATTGCTCGCCACGTCTTCGAAGACGCAGATGTGGCCTGGCGCGGCGTCAGGTTGGGCGGCGGTGCCGGGGCAGTTGGGGTCGGCGCCACCCAACGCGATGAAATGTGCTTTGACCATGGGCGCCGTCTCTTTCGGAAGCGACAACCCGAAAGAGACGGAATCGCGGGCGAGGTAGCCAGCGTTCGGGGCGACGTCAAGCAGGGCGTAGGCGCCACGCATGGTCGTGCCGCTGGGCAACACGCCAGGGAAGGGGCCGGGGGGTCCCGCGTCACCCTGCGGGCCGGGCTCACCCTTTGCTCCTTGGACACCCTGCGGACCTTGAAGCAGCGCGCCACTTGCGAAATCGCCGCGCTGCAGCGAACCGTCCTTGACCTTGGCCGAGCTGATCGCGTTCCGCTTGATCTTCGCCGCGGCGACCGCGCTCTTTTTCAACTGCTTGGTCCCGACGCTGCTGGCAGGAAGGGCGACCGCTGCGTAGGACGCACCGCCGAGCGCGACGAACACGCCGATTGTTGCCATCACGTTCGCGTAGCTGAGGTGTCGAGTGATGCGTCTCGAATGCATAGCCTCAGGCTGACCGACCTCCTCCCGCTCTATCAGTGGGGCAAGCCGCCAACCGATGGCGGACATCCGACCACATGGTGGCGCTTCAACTGATCCTGCAAGCGGGATTTGCCGATCCGGAGGGGCAACCGGCTGCTTGATCGCTTCGAGGCGCAAACAGGCATCGAAAATCAACCGGTCGAGGACAGTCATGCTCGCCTCTACTACCTATCGCAGGAGACGTTTGAGGAGGCCGAAGCTTTCATCGCCAAGATCTTCGAGGAGCAGCTAGGTGAACGCCGTTGGCGCGACAGCCTGAATGTCGGAACGGGAGGTAGGCCCTGACCGCGCCGAGTCCCCATGGGTGTCCCCATCGGGGTCCGCGGCTACGCTCACGGATAGGAAAACCCCGCCGTAGCGGGGTTTGCAAGCGATAAGGGCCGGTAGCTCAGCGGTCAGAGCAGCGGACTCATAATCCGTAGGTCGTAGGTTCGATCCCTACCCGGCCCATACGAATTAGCGAGCGGCAACGGTCCCCTCCACGACCTCCGGGGCGGGTCCGCGTCGCCGCCCCTAGCTCTGGATGCCCAGGCCGCTTGCTTCGAAAGCTCACTAGACGGGCTGGGACAGGCACGCCGCTTTCGCCGAACGTGGGCGATGCTACGGCGATGGACACTCCCGACCAGAGCCTCCCGGCTCGATTCCGCGCCGCGGCGCGATCGCTCGGTCCGGTCGACTACGCCGCGACGCTCATCCTCGTGGCGGTCTACGGGATCGGCACGAGCATGGACGAAGGCCCGAAGACCAACCTCGACTTCTATCGGGCGGTCGCGACCGTCATACCGACCCTGCTCATCACCGTGGCGATTCAGGGGCGCATCTTCGAGCTGGGACGCAAGCCAAGCTTCCGGCATCGGTACCGGACCGTGCTGTTCGCCGTGGTGGTCTTCGGAGGCGAAGCGGGCACGCTCATGACGATCGCGAGGGACAAGACGAACTGGGCGGCACACCTGTACGTCTACATGGCGGTCCTGGCGCTCGGACTGGCGACGATCTACCTCGCGCTCAGAGGCACCGAACAGCCCGATCAGAACGAGAGCGGGAAGGGAGCCGCCACCGAGAAGAGCTAGCGCCGCCACAGCGAGACGACAGTCCCGACGGCGATCCCCACCGAGCCGCCGAGCGTCCCGAAGAAGATGTCCTCTGCCGAGTCGCGCTTTCGGGGGACCAGGGCGGTCTCGAGCAGTCGGTCGCCGACGTACTCGCCGGCCTCCCATACGACGGTGAGCGCGATCACCGCCGAGAGCGCCAGGATCACCACCAGGAGCGTGTTGCGCAGCCTGCGCCGCAGCGTCTCGGCACAGGCCCAGCCGACGAGCACGCCGCCCGTGGCGTGCGCCAGCGCGCTCGTCCTGCGGGCGCTGCCCGGCGGATCGACCCAGACCATCCAGAGAACCGCCGTCAGCCCGACGGCGACGGCCAGCAGCACCGTGCCCGGCACCCTGACGATCCAGCCGAGGATCAGGCCGCCAAGGCAGATCGCGCACATGACGGACGCCGCGCCGTTCCGCTCGGAGACGAATGTCATCGTCAGCCAGGCCAGCAGGCCAAGCGCCAGCGCGAACGCGGCGAGGTCGAGCCGGGGACGCGATGTGTCCACCCCCGGCAGCGTAGGGAGAGCGCTAGACCCTGCGGTAGCGCGCGTCCGCTATCGAATACGCCGCGAAGCCGATGAGCCCGGCCGCCACGATTCCGAGCAGGACCGGCCCGTACGAGGCCTGTCCCAGCGCCGCCAGGGCGCCGTCGAGGCTCACGGCCTTGTCGGGGTCGTAGTCGATCGCCGCCCGAATCAGGAAGTATCCGATCAGGCAGAACACGACAAGCCGTGCGAGATGACCGAAGACGCCCAGTGCGGTGAACCCACGCCTGACGCGCTCCGACATCTGCTCGGTCTTCGACTTCTCGAGGAACTTGTGCGTCACGCCCCGCACGCCCTGCTCGATGCCCACGCCGATCACAATTAGGCCCGCGATCACGACCAGCACCTGTCCGGCCGGCCAGTCGAGCACACCGCCCGTCGCCTTGTCCGGGCTGCCCGAGCCGCCGCCCGATCCGAACAGGATCGAGAGCGACGTGACGAAAAGCGAGCCGTAGGCGATCCCGCTGGCGACGCCCGCGATGCGGTCCTTCGTGTCGTCGCTCGACTCCGGCCCGTGTCCGATCGCGGCGCGCACGAGCCGCCAGAGCGCGTAGCCGAACAGGCCGATCGCCACGAGCACCAGCAGCACCTTGCCGAACGGCTGCTTCACGATCGTCTGGAGCGCGCCGTTCTGATTCGTCGTCTCGCCGCCGTCGCCGAGCGCAAGCTTGATCGCGAGCACACCGATCACCGCATAAACGACGCCGCGTGCCACAAGGCCTGCACGCGCCAGCAGTTCGAACGCCCGCGACTGGGCGAGGTCCTCGCCCTTCTCCTGCGTCTCCCGGATCGGCGCGTCCGCGCGGCCCGCCGTCCGTGGCATCCCGCTGAAGTTCCTGGCCATCTACATCGCCTCCTGATCGCCTCGTGGCACGCACACGCTCAGCGCCGCGGCCTCCACCTTCGCCTTGAACGACTTGACCTTGTTCCTGTCACCACCGTCGAGCTCGTAGCGGACCTTGCGGTCGAGCTTGACGTTGACCCTCTTCGCCTTCGTCGTCCGGACGAAAGGCGAGCGGTTCGGGTCGCCGACGGCGGTGCGCGCGAGCGTGCGTGTCCACTCGACGACGCCCTCGGCGGTCACTAGCCCGACCTCGAGGACGCCATCGTCGGGGCGCGCGTCCGGGAAGACCGTGAACCCTCCGAAGGCGTCGCCGAGGTTGCCGAGCAGGATGCAGCTCACCCGGCCCTCGTACCAGTCGCCGCCGTCGACCTCGATTTCCGCGCCGAAGCCGTCGGCGCTCAGGTTCCGCGAGCCGCTCAGCACATACGCGGCGCGTCCGACTCGGTCCTTCAGGCCGTCGGCGTCGCGGATCATCGCGGCATCGAATCCGGCGCCCGCCATGACGGCGAAGCGCTCCTTCTTGAAGCAGCCGACGTCGATCCTGCGGCGCTCGCCGTGCAGGCCGATGGCGACGGCCCGCTCGATGTCCTGGGGTAGCCCGAAGTTCGTCGCGAACAGGTTCGCGGTCCCCGCCGGCAGTACCGCCAAGTCCACGTCGGTGCCCGCGAGCACGCCTATGCAGCGACGCACCGTCCCATCACCGCCCCACGCGAAGACGAGCTCCGCTCCCGCGTCAAGCGCTCGCTCGACCCCCTCGGGCGCCTTGCCGGCCTTCGGGACCTCGTACCAAAGCGGGTCCTCGACGCCGGCGGCCGCGAGCACACGCCGGAGCTCCGGCAATCCGCCGCCGAGCGTCTTGTCGGCGTGCGCGACGACGGCGACGTTCATGACGCCGGCTGCGGCCTCCGTCGCCGAGTCGGGTGGGCCACCTTGCTGTGCCCCTCGGCCGCCACGCCTGCTGCTCGGCACGCGAACACGATCACGATGAGCGCGCCGATGCCGATGACGAGGCCTCCGGCGGCGTCGAGTGGGTGGTGCATGCCGCGGTACATGCGTGCGAGCGCGACGAACACCGGGATCGCGACCGCGATCCCCCAGGCGGCGATCCGAACGCCCCAGGAGCGGAAGCGCGAGGTGATCAGCAGGACCAGCCCGACGTACACGGCGATAGCCGCGGCGGTATGGCCCGAGGGGAAGCTCGCGTCCGGCGGCAGGTCCTCGAGCCGGTGCACGTCGGGACGCTCGCGCGGCACGAGCCAGGAGGTGACGCGGTATGTGGCGGACTCGATCGCCAGCACGAACACGGCGAAGCCGGCGATCAGCCACTGGCGCAGGAAGGCGCAGACGATCGCGATCAGCCCTACCAGGATCGGAAGGAGCGGCGCGCCGCCGAGCGTCGAACCGACTTCCGAGGCGTCGGTGAGGAACGGCGTCCGCTCGGCTACGAGCGTGTCGACGAACTCGGCGTCGTCATGCCGCACCTCGGCCATGTCGAGCAGGACGTCGGTTATGAGGAGCCCGAGCCCGATGGCGAGGAGCGCGAGCAGGACGTAGCCGGACACGAGCGCGGCGAAGAAGATCGCAGCGGGGTGCTTGCCCCGCAGCGCGCCGGCAAAGCGCTCAGCCGGCCCCCCGACCGGTGCCTTCAGCAGCGGTACCGAGCGATCCGGCGCGTCCATTCGCGTTCCTCCTCGCCTCCTTGGGTAAGACGACTCGACCTGACGGAATTCCGGCCCCATTACCCATGACGCTGGTGCTGTTACTCATCCTGGCGGGCGCGACGGCCTTTACGGCGGCTGCGCTCACGTGGCGCTGGGCGGCGCGCGTCGGCCGCGGGCCGGCGCCCACGCTCGACACCGCGCGCCGCGCCGGCACCGCCATCCGGCACGAGGGCGGAACGCCGAAGCGCCTTGCGGCGCGGCTCGATCCGGGTACCGCTACCGGCCTGGCGCTCACGCTCGCCCTCGTCGTGATCGTGGCCGGCGGCGTCCTGCTCGCCATGCTCGCGTATCTGATCCGCGGCGACACGGACCTCGTGCGGTTCGACGCCAGCGTTGCGGAATGGGGGCAGCGGCATGCGGCGCCGTGGTCCACCGACGTGCTGGAGGCGATCTCGCATCTCGGAGAGCCCAAGGTGGTGATCGTGCTGGCCGGCGTGCTCGCCGTCGTCGAGACGATCCGTACCCGCAGCCGCTGGGTCGTTCCGTTCCTGTTCGTGGTGGTGGCCGGGAACGGGGTCCTCACGACGATCGTCAAGGAGCTGGCCGACCGCGTCCGGCCGGAGGTGAACCCGATCGCGGAGACGCTCGGGCCGTCGTTCCCGAGCGGGCACTCCTCCTGGTCCGCCGCGTTCTGGGCGGCGGCGGCGCTCCTCCTGTGCCGCGGGCGCCCGCACCTCGCGCGCGCCGCGCTCGTCGGCGCCGCGGCCGCGCTGGCGATCGCGGTGGCCGGAACGCGCGTGCTGCTCGGCGTCCACTGGTTGAGCGACGTGATCGCCGGCCTCGCGCTCGGGGCGGCCTGGTTCTCCGTCTGCGCGATCGCCTTCGGCGGACGGCTCCTGCGCTTCGGCGCCGCGGCGGCGGAGGCCGCCCGGGCCGCGGAGGGACGCCCGCCGAAGCGGGCCCACGTCGCGGGCGGGCACGCCGCCCGTCCGCCCGTGGCGCGCTGAAGCCCTGGTTTCGCCGGGCGCCGGCTGGGAATCCGAAGCCTTCGGGTCTGGCCGGGGCCTCGCAACGGACCTGGCTCGCTAATTGGCTACGAAGCGCTGGTCGGATGTTGCCCGTGCCACGGGCCGTCGCGGCAAGCGCCTACAACACATCTCAGTTCAAGGAGGGCCAGATGGCCACCACAGGTGCAACGAGCCGCGAGGTCGACGGCCGCGCGAGAGGTGCGCGCCGCGTCGCACGCAGGCTCACGACGGAGACGAAGGCCGCGTTCAAGACCACGGAGTTCTGGGCGATGGTCGGTCTGATCGTCGCGATCCTGATCAGCGCAGCGTTGATCAAGGGCGGCGACAACGGGACCGACGAGTTCATCGCGCGTCAGGCATGGCTGTACGTCTCGATCGTCGGCGGCGCGTACTTCATCTCGCGAGGACTTGCCAAGTCAGGTAGCCGGGATCCCTACTGGGACGAGTCCGGCGACCACGACCGGCAAGACGGCAGGACGCGGTAGCCCCTCCACTCACCTTCCCCCGTGGAAGGGGCGGCCGGGCGGGCGACTCTCTTCTCCCTGCCCGCCCGGCCCGCCGCGTCGTCGCTCGACCGCGCTGGGGAGCGCGGTTATATGGATGCTTCAGGCGGCGACGCGCGTTTCACCAACGCTCGACCTCGACCTCCACGGCTCAGACGGGCCGTTGCGCGGCGTGCTCCGGGATCGGCTCGAGGTCGTTCTCGAAGCGCGGCGCGCCCTCCACGCGGTCGAGCCACGCCGCGATGTGCCGGCGTGAGCGCGGGTCGGCGTCGGCCTCGTGCGCGCAGTGGACGTAGGCGTAGAGGGCGATGTCGGCCACCGTGTATTCGTCACCGGAGAGAAACGCCCGCCCGTCCGAGAGGCCGCGGTCGAGTGCGGTGAGCGCATCGCGGCCCCGCTCCACGCGGTTCGCGTAGACCTCGGCCAGCCGCGCGGCGCGGCCGGACAGGTTCAGGAAGCGGGCGTACGCGAGCTCCGCCTCGATCCGGCCCTGCTCGAAGAGCATCCACTGATGCACGCGCGTGCGCGTGAGCCCCGGCTCGGGCAGGTAGGGCGTGCCCTCCGCGAGGTGGAGCAGGATCGCCCCGGACTCGGGGATCGTCTCGCCGGAGTCGAGCTCGAGCACCGGGATGCGGCCGTCGGGGTTGCGCGCGAAGTGATCGTCGGTGCGCGTCTCGCCCTTGAATAGGTCGACCGTCACCCGCTCGAATGGCAGCTCGAGCTGGCGCAGCAGGATCCTGACCTTCATGCAGTTCCCCGAGGACGGGTGGTCGTAGAGGATCACGCGCGGAACGCTACCCTGCGCGCGCGCGATGCATGACGTGGTGATCCTCTGCGGTGGGCACGGCACCCGCCTGCGGGAGCAGACCCAGTCGATTCCGAAGGCGCTCGTCGAGATCGGCGGCCGGCCGATCCTCTGGCACGTGATCCGCATCTACGCCGAGCAGGGCTTCCGCCGCTTCCTGCTCGCCACGGGCCACAGGGGCGAGCTGATCGAGCGTTTCGTCCGCGAGGACGGGCTGCCGGACGGCCTCGCCATCGAGTGCGTCCCCACGGGAGAGGACACGCCCACGGGCGGTCGCGTGGCGCGGCTCGGCGATCGGCTGCGTGGCGGGCGCTTCTGCCTGACCTACGCCGACGGCGTCGCGGACGTGGATCTGCGCGCCGAGCTCGCCTTCCACGAGGGCCACGGCCAGCGAGGCACGATGACGGTCGTCCAGCCGCGCCTGCAGTTCGGCGTGGCGCGGCTCGACGGCGACGCGCGCGTCGCGGGGTTCGAGGAGAAGCCGCGTTTCGACGGCTGGGTGAACGGCGGCTTCTTCGTCTTCGAGGAGAGCGTGCTCGGGCTGCTCGACGAGACCTCGGTGCTCGAGCGAGAGCCGCTCGAGCGCCTGGCCGTCGCGGGCGAGCTGCGGGCCTTCAGGCACACCGGGTTCTGGGAGTGCATGGACACCTACAAGGACGCCGTGCTGCTCAACGAGCTCTGGTCGGCGGGCCGGGCGCCCTGGAAGCGCTGGCGCTGAAGGAACTTCGGCAACCCCGCCGAATCACCGGGGCGTGACGCGTACAGGGACGACCGCCCTAACCCTCTCGGAGGAGATCAGGCAGCGCTTCGACGAGTTCAGCCGCTCACAGAAGGACGTCGGGCAATACATCGTCGACCACCTCGAGGAGGCGGCGTTTCACACCGCGGAGGAGCTCGCGCGGCGCGCCAACACCTCGAGCTCCACGGTCGTGCGCTTCGCCCAGGCGCTCGGCTTCGAGGGCTTCCCTGAGCTGCAGGCCGCCGCGCGCGACGAGTACCGGCGAGCGCGCGACAGCGGCGCCGCGACGAGCGACCTGGCAGGGCCGCCGCTATTCCCGATCGACCAGACCGAGTTCGAGACGGCGCTGGCGGCCGACCACGCGAACGTGGCCGAGACGGCGCGCAAGGTGGACCGCGACGAGGTGGCCGCTGCCGTGGACCTGGTGTCGCGTGCCGAGCGGATCGTGCTGTGCGGCACAGACCAGATGGCCTTCTTCGCAAGCTATCTGCGCCACCTCCTGATGCTGCTCGACCTGCGCGCCGAGGTGGTGGCGTCCCCGAGCCAGGAGGGCCTCGCGAAGCTCGGCCGGGTGGACGACAAGACCGTGATGATCGGCTTCTCCGCCGGGCGGCCGCATCCTCTCGTGGTCCGCGCCATGAAGCTGGCACGCAACCGTCGCGCGGCCACGATCGCGATCGCGGACGCCACCCTGTCCGAGGTCGCAAAACTCGCCGATCACCGGCTCTACTACTCCTCGAACAGCCCCGCATACGTCCGCTCGCACGCGGCACTTCTAGGGCTGATCCAGGCACTCGCCTACGGCGTGTACGCGCTCGACGAGAGCGCGTACGCCGACCGGATCAAGGCGTTTCGGCTGAAGTAGACGCCGGGCGGCGCGAGGCGCCGGCATCAGGCCGGGCCGGCGGCGCGACAGCGGCGTGCCCTGTAGGGTCGCGCCCCGATGAGCGGACGCGCTTTCCCTGCTTCGTCGTTCCGACGGGCTGCCCGCGGCGCCCGGTTCGCGGTCGCCGCGCTCACGCTGGCGACGTGCCTCGCCCTCGTCACCGACGCCGCGGCCGGACCGGCAGCGGCCTCAGCGGCGCGCGTCGGGAGCGCCGCGCCCGGCTGCGACCCGCTCGATCCGGCGCACTGCCTCTTGCCGTGGCCCAACGACTTTTTCCGCAGCGGCGGCAGACTCGCCTTGCGCGACTCGATGATGCCGCGCAACCGCAGCGGTCGCCCGGTTCGTGCGGCCGACTACAACCGCTCGAACGGCTTCAGCCCGGGGCAGATCATCGTCACGCGCGTGCCGCGCCTCGACCTTCGCCGGAGCGGCGCCGTGCCTGTCAACAACCTCGCGAAGGCGTTCGCGAAGAACGCCCCGATCGTCGTCATCGACGCGAAGACCGGCCGGCGCAGGCTGATCTGGGCCGAGCTCGACACGCAGGCCACGAACCCGCGTAAGCGCGCGCTGCTCGTGCACCCGGGCGCCAACTGGCGCGAGGGCCGGCGCTACATCGTGGCGCTCCGCAACCTGAAGGACCGGCGCGGTCGCGTGATCCGGGCGCGGCCGGCGTTCCGTCGGCTCCGGGACGGCCGCGCCTCCGGCGCGCGCGCGAGGCACTTCGAGCGCGACGTCTTCCCGCAGCTCCAGCGCGCCGGTCTCGATCGCGAAAGCCTCTACCTGGCGTGGGACTTCACCGTCGCGACGCAGCAGAACCTGGCCGGCCGCCTCCTGCACGTCCGGAACCAAGCGTTCGCGGAGCTCGGCGACTCGAACCTCGCCGATCTGAAGGTGCAGGGGGCGGCGCCGGTTTTCGCGGTCGATACCGTCACCCAGCAGACGCCCGACGTCAAGCGTGTGGACGGCACGTTCACGGTGCCCTGCTTCCTGGACCGGCCGGGCTGTCCGCCCGGGTCGCGCTTTCGGCTCGACGCGCGCGGACGGCCGCGCCGCGCGCCCGGAAACGTGCAGGTGGAGCGCTTCATCTGCCTCGTGCCGAACGCAGCCGAGAACGCACGCCCGCTGATCTTCGGGCACGGCCTGTTCGGCGGGGCGGAGGCGGTGCTGCCAGTCGCACCGCTCGCCGCCGCAGCCAACCTCGTCGTGTGCGCCACCGACTGGTCGGGCATGTCGAGTGAGGATCTCCCGAACGTGTTCAACCTCTCACGCGACCTGTCTCGGTTCCCGAGCCTCGCCGACCGCAACCAGCAAGGTTTCCTGAACTTCATGTTCCTCGGGCGGCTGATGATTCATCCGCAGGGATTTCCGGCACACCCGCAGTTCGCGGGCCGCCTGGACACCCGGCGCCTCTTCTATGCCGGCGCGAGCCAGGGCGGCGTCCTCGGCGGCGGCCTCACCGCCGTCGCTCCGGACTTCGAGCGGTCCGCGCTGATCGTCCCCGGCATGAACTTCAGCTTGCTGATCCCGCGCTCGAGCCAGTTCTCGCGATTCGCCGACGTGCTCTACCCGAGCTACCCCGACCAGCTCGAGCGCTCCCTGCTCGTTTCCATGATCCAACTCCTCTGGGACCGCGGCGAGGCGAACGGCTACGCGTGGCACATGACTCGCGACCCGTACGCGGGCACGCCGCGGCACACGGTCCTGCTCCACGAGGCCTTCGGTGACCACCAGGTGGCGAACGTGGCCACCGAGGTCGAGGCGCGCGTGATCGGCGCGCGTCTCCGAACGCCGGCGGTCGACCCCGGTCGCAGCCGCGACCGGCGCCCGTTCTACGGAATTCGGCCGGTGCCGAGGTACCCGTGGCCGGGCAACGCGCTCGTCGTGTTCGACACCGGCCCACCGCGCGGCGACCTCGGTACGCCGGCCCCGCCGCTCGTGGACCGGCCCCCGGCGAGCGGCGTCGATCCCCACGCGCTCACCGGCTTCGAGCCCGCCGCCGCGCTCCAGTTCTCCGAGTTCCTGAAACTCGACGGCGCGTTCGTCGACACCTGCGGCCCGAACCCGTGCTATGCGGCTGGATGGACCGGGCCCTAGGTAGAGCAACTTCGCCATCAGGGCCATCAGGACGCGTGCGCCTTTGCCCCTCGGGCACCTTGCCCGGTAGTACGCGGGGGCTATCCTCACTGTCCACATGGAAACGGGGACGCTGAGAGTCAAGACCGGGCTCGCCGAGATGCTGAAGGGCGGCGTGATCATGGACGTCGTCACGGCCGAGCAGGCGCGCATCGCGGAGGACGCGGGCGCGGCTGCGGTGATGGCGCTCGAGCGCGTCCCGGCCGACATCCGGCGCGACGGCGGCGTCGCGCGCATGTCGAACCCGAAGATGATCGAGGAGATCCAGCAGGCGGTCACGATCCCCGTGATGGCCAAGGCGCGCATCGGCCATTTCGTCGAGGCGCAGGTGCTGGAGGCGCTCGAGGTCGACTACATCGACGAGTCCGAGGTCCTCACCCCGGCCGACGAGGCGCATCACATCGACAAGTGGGCCTTCAACGTGCCGTTCGTCTGCGGCGCCACGAACCTGGGCGAGGCCCTGCGCCGCATTGCCGAGGGCGCGGCGATGATCCGCTCGAAGGGCGAGGCGGGCACCGGCAACGTCGTCGAGGCCGTGCGCCACATTCGCATGATCACCGGCGCGATCCGCCGGCTCGGGTCGCTCGACCCGGCCGAGCTGCCGAGCGCCGCGAAGGAGCTGCAGGCGCCGCTCGAGCTGGTTCGCGACGTCGCCGCGAACGGCCGGCTCCCCGTCGTGCTCTTCTGCGCCGGTGGCATCGCGACGCCGGCGGATGCCGCGCTGATGATGCAGCTGGGCGCCGAGGGCAACTTCGTCGGCTCGGGCATCTTCAAGTCGTCCGACCCGGAGCGCCGCGCCCGGGCGATCGTCGAGGCCACCACGCACTACCAGGATCCCGAGCGTGTGCTCGCGGCGTCGCGCGAGCTCGGCGATGCCATGCCGGGTCTCGAGATCGGCCCACTCCAGGAGAACGGCGGGCTGCTCCAGACGCGCGGTTGGTGACGGTAGGCGTCCTAGCCCTCCAAGGAGGGTTCGAGGCGCATGCCAAGGCGCTGCGCGAGCTCGGCGCGGCGGTGCGCGAGGTGCGCGTGCCGGCCGACCTCGAGGGTCTCGACGGGCTGGTGATCCCGGGCGGCGAATCGACCACGATCACGCTGGGAGTCGAGCGCGAGGGCCTCGCCGAGCCGCTCCGCGAGTTCGCCGGGGCCGGCCATCCGGTGCTCGGCACCTGCGCCGGCATGATCATGCTCGACCGCGACCACCTCGGCGTGCTCGACGTCGGGGTCCGGCGAAACGCGTTCGGCCGCCAGCTCGCCTCGTTCGAGGCGGAGCTCGACTGGGAGGGCGGCCCGCTTCACGCCGTGTTCATCAGGGCGCCGTGGGTCGAGGACGCCGGCGACGCGGTGGAGGTGCTCGCCTCCGTGGACGGCCACCCGGTCGCCGTCCGTCAGGGCAACGTCACGGCGGTGGCCTTCCATCCCGAGCTCAGCGACGAGCGCCGCCTCCACCGCTGGCTGATCGACCAAGCTAGGGTGCCGACGCAATGAGGGACCACCGCGCCGAAGCGCTCGCACAGATCCTCGTCCGCTACTCGACGCACGTGCAAGAGGGCGACGTGTGCGTGATCCAGTCGACGAGCGCCGCGGAGGTGCTCGTGCAGGCCGTGTACGAGGAGATCCTGCGCGCCGGCGGCCTTCCCGTGATGATGCTGAGCACGACCGGGGCGCAGACGGCCTTCTACGACCTGGCCCGCGACGACCAGCTCGACTGGGTCCCACCTCCGGCCGAGTGGGCGGCTCAGCAGGCTGACGTGCGGATCGCAATCATGGCCGACGTAAACGCGCGCGAGCTCTCGAGGGCGGACCCGAAGAAGCAGGCGCGCACGCAGAAGGCGCGCCGTGGCCTGATGGAAGCGTCGATGAAGCGCGCCGCGGCGGGCGAGTACCGCTGGTCGCTCACGCTGTTCCCAACCCACGCCTACGCGAGCGAGGCGGGCATGTCGCTGCGCGAGTACGAGGACTTCTACTACGCGGCCTGCCTTGCCACCGACGGCGACCCGGTCACGGCGTGGGAGCGTCAGTCCGATCAGGTCCGCCGGCTGGCGGAGTGGATCGAGGGTCGCGAAGAGGTGCGGATCAAGGCCGACGGCACCGATCTCACGCTGGGGGTCGCGGGACGCCATTGGATTCCGTGCGCGGGCGAGCACAACATGCCGGACGGCGAATTCTTCACCGGCCCGATCGAGGACTCGGTGAACGGTGAAATCGCGTACTCGTTCCCGGCGAGCTACGGCGGCCGAACCGTCTCAGGCGTCCGGCTGCGCTTCGAGAACGGGAAGGTCGTCGACGCCTCCGCGGACCAGGGCGAGGAGTTCCTCGTCGAGATGCTCGACACCGACGCGGGCGCGCGGCGGCTCGGCGAGCTCGGGATCGGCACGAACTACGGCATCGCTACAGGGACGAAGGAGATCCTGCTCGACGAGAAGATCGGCGGCACCGTGCACCTCGCTGTCGGGATGAGCTATCCGGAGACCGGCGGCGCGAACAGCTCCGCCGTGCACTGGGACATGGTGTGCGACCTGCGCGAGGGCGGCTCGATTACGGTCGACGGCGTCGAGCTCCAGCGCGACGGGAAGTTCCTCGTCTAGCCGCGGCGCCTCACGAGCCTGTCGGTGCCCGCGCCGCCGACGAAACGGAGCGGGATCCGGCCGATGAAGGTCAGGCGATCGGCGCCGGCGCCGCCGTAGACGACCACCCGCCTGACGAGCGACGCGCGGCAACTCACGGCGCGTCGCGTCAGGCGCCGGCAGCCGCGGCCCGCCCGAAGCGCCGCCGCGGCGTCGCGCACGATCCACGCGCGACCGCGCCTGCGGATGACGAAGCGGTTCGGCTTCCCGGGCGCGCCCACCACGATGAGGCGCCCGCGTCGGACGGATACCGAGCCCGCGGCCGCGGGCTCGGGTGGGATGGGCGTCAGCACGCCGCCGCCGGCCCCGCTGCCCGCGGCGGGCGGCTCGGCCGCCGGCGGGGGAGGAGCTTCCGGCAGCGGAGCCGAGGCGAGGGCGAGCGCAACGGCGCGATGATCGACCACCTCGTCCGCCGTCAGCGCGCGCGAGTAGAACGCGAGCTCGTCGGCCTCGCCCTCGCTGAAGACCGTGCGCGTCCCGTTCCGCATGACGTGCCACGGCGGGGTCGCCGGCTGGGTGCCGGCCCCGCTGCCTGCGTGGACGAGCACGCCGTCGACATACAGCCTCGCCTCGGCGCCGTCCTTCGTGGCGACCACGTGGTGCCAGGCGCCGTCGCGAATGTCCTCGATCGGGACCCCGGTGTTGAAGCCGCCACCGCCGAGGCGGTAGGCGAGGCTTCCGCCGCTGTCGAAGGCCGGCAGCCAGCCACTTCCCCCGGCGGAGGTGTCGTCGCGCATCACGGTGGGCCCGGTGCGCCAGCGGAACCAGCCCTCGAGCGTCCCGGCGGCGCTGAGCGCGGCGCCGGGCGCCTGGAGCTCGCCGCTCACGCCGTCGAAGCCGGCGGCCGTGTCGCCGAGCGGCCCGAGCACGCCGGGGCGCCCCAACAGGAAGCGACCCGAGAACGAGCCCGCGGCCTGACCGGCCTGTTCGCCCGCGTTCGATCCGGCGAGCTCCCCGAGCCGCCGGTAGGACACGAGCCCGGGGGTGGCGAGCACGGCATCGCGATACACGTCCGAGCCGCTCGGCGCGCCCGCCACCATCACCCGATCATCGCCCTCGGTCGTGCCCGTCCCGTTGCTCGCCACGACTCGGTAGTGGTAGAGCCGGCCCGCGGCGAGGCCGGGTAGCTCGGCCGCGACCTGCTGTAGCGAGTCGCCGGCGGCAAGCGCGGTGGCGGGCGTCAGCGCGCCGTACTGATCCGTGGGGCCGTACTCGAAGTACCACTGGGTGACCTGGTTCTCCGGATCGACCGCCGCGTGGGCGGTGCTTTCCGCGGCGCCGCCGGTGAACGCGGCCGGTGCCGCCCTCACTCCCACCGCGATCTCCTCCACGAGCGTCGACGACGCACCCTGGGCATCGGTCACGGTGAGGCGCGGGAAGTAGCGGCCGTCGGCCGTGTAGATGTGCGTCACGTCGGGGCCGCTGGCGCTGGCGCCGTCGCCGAAGCGCCACTCGAAGCTGAGCGCCGAGCCGGGGTCTGGATCGTAGGAGAGCGCGCCCCCATTGAAGTGCACCTGTAGCGGGGCGGGGCCGGCGCGCACCGACGGCTCGACGTCGGCAACCGGCGTCTGGTTCACGGCATTGCCGGTGAGCGCCGCCACCTGCGTCCCATAGTTCTCGTAATCGGGGTAGGCGCCGCGCATCCAGACGACTGCCAGGTCGTCGTCGAACGCGCTCATGCCGCGCGGCGAGATCGGCCGCACGTTGCGCTCGACGGCAGGCACCGGTGAGCTCACGACCTGGGAGGTCCAGCTCGCGCCGCCGTCGGTGGTCGTCCACGCCTCGACCTGCCACGCGCCGGCGCCCACGTTGCGCGACAGGTATACCCGCGATGGATCCTCGTGGTCCAGCGTGATGCCGCCGGAGTAGTAGGGCGACCCGCCATCGCTCCGGATCGAGCCGCCGGCAGCCGTGATCTCGTGGCGCTCCCACGCGCTGCCGGTCCAGCGCGCATACTGGTAGCGGTGGTCGCCGGCGCTCGGGAAGGAGGCGAACACGATCACGGGCCTGCCCGAGGGATCGGCGGCCACGTCGTGCACCCAGGCGGGCTCGGTGGCATCGAAGATCAGATCGCCTGCCGCCGGGGCGATCGGGGCCGCGAGCGTCCCGATCTGCTGGCCGTTGGCCCGCTCGATCTTCCCGGCGCGTACGCGCGCGTAGTAGACGTTGACGCTCTCGAACTCGTTCGGGTGCGCGTTCGTGTAGGCCACGTGGATCGTGTCGCCGCCGCTTTGCGCGTACTTCGTGTACGGACGCTCGCCCGGCTGCAGGATGAGGTTGCGCGCCGGCGACCAGCTTTCCGAGCCGTCCTCCTGCGTCGAGAACGTCGGGTTGTAGTTGCCTCCGCGCCAGAACAGGTAGGTCCGGCCCTCGGCCGCCAGGCGCATCGGGTTCGGATAGGTGTAGCCGCGAATACCCGGGACGTTCACAGGCAGCGTCCGCGACGCCTCCCACGAGCCCACGTCGTCGGGGTTCGTCGAAACCCGGTAGTGCATTGCAGGTCCGACGTGCCGCGAGTAGAACACGACCAGCCTCCCGTCCGGGCGGATCTGGATCGACGGGTTCGCGTGGTCGTCCTGATTGAGGCGCGCGGCGAGCACCGCGGTCTCGCGCTCCCCGCTCGCATGGTCGTAGGAGCTGACCTTGATGTCGCCCTGGAGATCGACCCACCCGACGAACGTGCGTCCGGCGTGCGTGATCGCGCGCGGATCGCCGAACCAGGACCACGCGCCGTCGCCGATCGGCGGCGTCGCGGCGCCCGCGTCGCCGGCTCCGATCGCGGCGACGGCTGCCGCGGCGCTAGCGAGCGACCGGAAGATCGAGGAGCGGTGCAGTCGAGCTCCTGGCGACGTACGCATCCCACGACGGCTTCGCACCACCGTCCGTGTCGTCCGCAGTGGTCCGGCGAAGTCCCTGGCGCTCCCAGCTCGCGGTGGCTGCGTGGCTGTCCCGCAGCGAGTACCACATCAGCGGCCCGAGCCTCCAGGCGGCCCGGTTCTGCTCGAGGTAGCCGATGAAGGAGCCCTGCCACGAGGCCTGCGCGGCCTCGGAGGTTGCGGCTTCGTCCTCCGGCGTCGCCGGATCGTCGGGCAGCGTCGGGCGCCCGAACTCGTTCACCCAGACCTGATGCCGCGGCGCGCCGCTCGTCTCGACCCCGCCGTAGGTCTTGAGCGTCGCCACGGTGCCGGCGACCTTGTTCACGGCCACGCTTACGTCGGGGCGATAGTCGTGGAGAGCGAGGGCGTCAAAGCTCTTCCAGCCGGCGGCAGCGATCACGTCACGCAGGAACGCGTTCGGGTCGAGCCTCGTCGTGCTCAGCGACGACGGGTACGCGAGCCCGCCGAACAGGATGCGCGCGGTGCGGTCGGCCTTGCGCAGCTTGGCGCGGGTCGCGCTCAGGAGCGCCGCGTACTCGGTGGGGCTCGGCACGTCCCAGAAGGGAGCGATGTTGGGCTCGTTCCACACCTCCCAGACGCGCACCGGCCGCTTCGGGCAGCCGCAGCTCGTCCAGAAGCTGCCGGCGGGTCCGTAGCGGCGTGCCGCGGCTTCGGCGAAGCTCGCGAAAGACGAGCGGGCGGCCGCCGTCTTCGGCGGCGCGTAGACGTCGAGCGGCATATTGATCAGCACCGGCTGAAGCGTCACGCCCGCGTTCGCCGCCCTCAGCGCGAGGTTGTCCAGGCGCGCCCAGCCGGTGAACGCGCCGCCCTGCTGGACCTCGTCCTGGCGGAAGCGGGCACGGTAGAGGCCGATCCCGTTCTGGCCCATGCGGCCAAGGTCCTCCACGCCGAGCTGGAAGTCGGCGAGCCACTCGGCACGAAGGGCGCCGGCGCCGTACGCGGGCAGCACGTGGTCGGCCGTGTGATTTGCCGCCGCCTGCCCAGGCAGTGCGAGCAGCATGGCGATAACGCCCAGTGGGGCTAGACGGCGGAGCATCGAGTCAGCGTAGCCCCGATCGGCCCCGGCGTCCCGCCGCTCGGGCGGCTCCCTGCACGGCTGTAGGCTTGGCGCCATGGCAGGCCACTCGAAGTGGGCTTCGATAAAGCACAAGAAGAAGGCCGTCGACGCGAAGCGCGGCGCACTCTTCACCAAGCTTTCGCGCGCCATCACGGTGGCCGCGCGCGAGGGCGGCGGCGATCCGGAGGGGAACCCGGCGCTCGCGCTCGCCGTGCAGAAGGCGCGCGACGCCTCGATGCCGAAGGACAACATCGAGCGCGCGATCGCGAAGGGCACGGGCGCCGACTCCGACGCCGACGCGTACGAGGCCGTTGTGTACGAGGGCTACGGGCCGGGCGGCGTGGCGATCCTCGTGGAAGCCCTCACCGACAACCGCAACCGCACGGGCTCGGAGGTCCGTCACGTTTTCTCGAAGCACGGCGGGAACCTCGGCGAGCCGGGCTCGGTGGCCTGGACCTTCGAGAAGAAGGGCGAGATCGTGGTGGACGGCTCGCGCTATTCCGAGGACGAGCTGCTGGCAGCGATCGACGCGGGAGCCGAGGACGTGGCGCTCGACGGCGATGTCTGGGAGGTCGTGACCGCGCCGGCCGACGTCCATGCGGTTCGCGAGGCGCTCGCGGCCGAGGGCGTCGAGATCCAGTCGGCAGAGCTGGTTCAGCGGCCGACCACGCGGACCCCCGTGGAGGAGGACCGCGTCGCGTCGCTGATGCGGCTGATCGAGGCGCTCGGGGATCAGGACGACGTCCAGGCCGTGCACGCGAACTTCGACGTGGACGCCGAGGTGCTCGAACGGGTGGTCGCCGCCTAGGAGCGGCCCGGTCGGCAGGCCTTAAGTTGCCGGGCATGCCAGTCATCAAGGTCAGCGAGCTTCCCGCGAGCGTGATCGCCCGCGAATTCATAGGAGAGGACCACGGCGGGGTCGACGTCTCGGTCATCTTCGTCGACGCTCCGCCGGGGCGGGGCCCGTCCCTGCACAAGCACCCCTATCCGGAGTTGATACTCATCGAGGAGGGGCGGGGGACGTTCGTCCTTGGCGAGGAGGAGCACGAGGTCGAGGCGGGCGAGCTCGTGATCATCCCGGCCGACACGCCGCACGCGTTCGTGAATTCTGGTCACGGGCCGCTTCGGCAAATCGATATCCACCCGAGCGCGCGCTTCTCGACCGAGTGGCTCGACGCAGGCTAGCCTCGGCCGCGATGTGCAGGCGACCGCACGCGGCGTCGGTCGCCAACCGGATCGACGGTCCACGAGGTGGAAGAATCGCCTGATGGCCCGCCTCGGCGCGGCGCTCTTCTGGATCGTCGCCGGCACCCTGCACTTCGTTATCCCGCGCCAGTACGAGGCGATCGTGCCGCCTTATCTCGCGCGCTGGAGGCGCGGGCTCGTCGTGGCGAGCGGGGTCGCCGAGCTGGCCGGCGGCGTCGCCGTGCTGCCCGAGCGGAGCCGGCGTGGCGCGCGGTGGTGGCTGCTCGCCACGCTCGCCGCGGTCTACCCGGCGAACATCCACATGGCCATGCATCCGGACCAGTTTCCGAAGATCCCGCGCGCGGCCCTCTGGGCGCGGCTTCCGGTGCAGGGCCTGTTCGCCTTGCTCACCTGGCGCGGGACGCGCTGAGCTTCGGGAGGCGTCCGAGCCTCCGCGCAGAATCAGTCAGATCAGTGGTCGTGCTCGGCATAGACCCCGGCACCGCGCATACGGGCTATGGCGTGGTGGTCTCGCGTGGGAGGATGCTCGCGGCGCTCGACGGCGGGGTGATCGAGACGCGCGCCGGCGCGCCGCTCGAGCGGCGGCTGGCCGACATCCACGTGCGCGTCTGCGACCTGATCGCGGAGCACCGGCCCGCCGCGCTCGCGGTCGAGGACCTCTACTTCGGCCGCAACGCGCACAGCGCCTTCGCGGTCGGCCAGGCCCGCGGCGTGGTGCTGCTGTCCGCCGGGATCCACGGCGTTCCATGCTTCTCGTACACGCCGCAGGCCGTGAAGCAGGCTGTCTGCGGCTCCGGCGCGGCGCCCAAGGAGCAGGTCGGGCGCATGGTGGGCGCGCTGCTGTCGCTGTCCGAGCCGCCGAGCCCCGACCACGCCGCGGACGCGCTCGCGGTGGCCATCTGCCACGCCAACGGCGCGCCACTGCAGGAGGCGCTCGGGTGACGTGGCGCCGGCGCCGCCGGTGGCAGCGCCTCCCGCTCAGGTTGCGACGCAGGAGGGTGTTCGCGTGATCGCTTCCGTGCGCGGCGAGGTGCTCCGCCGGCTCCCCGGCGACGTCGTCATCGAGGCCGCCGGGGTGGGGTACCGCCTCGCGGTCTCCTCGGAGACTCTCGCCCAGCTGCCGGCCGCGGGCGAGCAGGCGCGTCTGTTCACGCACCTCGTGCTGCGCGACGACGGGATGCACCTCTTCGGGTTCGCCAGCGACGCCGAGCGCGAGCTCTTTCTGATGCTGATCGGCGTGCAGTCCGTAGGGCCGAAGGTGGCCCTGGCGGTGCTCTCGGGCGGCACGCCGCGCGAGCTCCTGAACGCGATCGCCTCGGGCGACGCCGCGCGCTTTCAGGCCGTGCCCGGCATCGGCAAGCGCACCGCCGAGCGGATCATCGTGGAGCTGCGCGAGAAGGTGGCCGGGAAGGCGACCGACGACATCGTGGTTCGCCGGACGCCATCGGACGACCCGCGCACGCTCGCGCGCGAGGGCCTACTCGGACTCGGCTTCGCGCCGAGCGAGGCCGATGAGCTGCTCGACCGCGCGGCCGGCGAGACGGCCGAGGACCTGATCGCCGAGGCGCTCAGGGCGGCGCGGTGAGCGACGGCATCCGCACGCCGGGGATGGACCGGATCCACGATCCCGGCGTGCTCGCCGCGGAGGACGAGCTCGACCGCTCGCTGCGGCCGAGGCGGCTCGAGGACTTCGTCGGCCAGGACCGCGTGAAGCAGCAGCTGGCCGTGTTCATCGAGGCCGCCAAGGCGCGCGGCGAGGCGCTCGACCACGTGCTGCTGGCGGGGCCGCCGGGGCTCGGCAAGACCTCCCTGGCGCAGATCGTCGCGGCGGAGCTGGGCGCCGAGTTCGTGCAGACCGCCGGCCCGGCGCTCGAGCGCAAGGGCGACGTCGCCAGCTACCTCACCGCCCTCGAGCCGCGCAGCGTGTTCTTCGTCGACGAGATCCACAGGCTGCCGCGCGCGCTCGAGGAGACCTTCTACCCGGCGATGGAGGACCGCAGGTTGCCGATCACGGTCGGCCAGGGGGCGGGGGCGAGGGTCGTCACGCTCGACCTGCCGGCGTTCACGCTCGTCGGCGCCACGACGCGAGCGGGCCTGCTCACCACGCCGCTGCGGGACCGCTTCGGCGTCACGCACCGGCTCGAGCTCTACGGAGCCGCCGAGCTCGGCCGAATCGTGCGCCGCTCGGCGGGGATCCTCGCGGTGGAGATCGACGATGCCGGAGCGGAGCTGATCGCCGCGCGCTCGCGCGGCACGCCGCGGGTGGCGAACCGGCTCCTGAAGCGCGTGCGCGACGTCGCCGAGGTGCGCGGCGCTGGGCACATCGACGCCGCGCTTGCCGCCGAGGCGCTCGAGCTGCTCGAGGTGGATCCGGCCGGGCTCGACCGGCTCGACCGCGAGATCCTGCGAGCGATCTGCGAGAAGTTCGGCGGCGGGCCGGTGGGGCTCTCGACGCTCAGCGTGGCGGTGGGGGAGGAGCCCGACACGATCGAGGACGTGTACGAGCCGTACCTGCTCCAGCAGGGCTTCCTGATGCGGACTCCGCGTGGCCGCGTGGCGACCGAGGCGGCGTATCGGCATCTCGGACTGGAGCCCGTCGGCGCGTCGGGTCAGCGCCTGTTCTGATCCGGCCACCCCTGGCTAGCATGAGGCCTTCATGCCGATGTTCATCTGCCCGAACTGCGGAAACCGCAGCGAGTCCGCGGAGCGCACCGCCGGCTTCAAGCCGCGCGCCAAGGGCTGCAAGAAGTGCGGCTTCGGCTTCCTGTTCGAGCTGCTGGACGACTACTATCCCGCCCCTAACGCCGCGTTCTTCATCCTCGACCAGGAGGGACGCTTGATCGGCACCGGCCGCGGCGCGCGCGAGCTGACCGGCCTCGGCGACCTCGACGTGATGGGCCGCCCGGTCCAGGAGGTCCTGAATCTCGAGTTCGAGAACGGCGACGACCACATCGGCACGGCCCTCGAGTGGGGCGTGCGTGTGCTCGACAAGCCGGTGGTGGTGCACGCCGAGGGCGACCGTCCGGAGCCGGCGAAGGCCGACATCTTCCCCGCCTATGACGACGACGGGGGCCTTCTCCTCGTGCTGACGCCGCGATGACGAGCCGCACCCGCAACCTCTCGATCCTCGCGGTCGTGGTCGTGCTGCTCGGGCTGGCCGGCTGGGTGATCACGGACAAGCCGACCAAGCTGGGCCTCGACCTGGAGGGCGGCGTCGAGCTCGTATATCAGGGCACCCCGACACCCCAGGTGCCGGAGGTGACCCAGCAGGCGCTCGACGACGCGGTGAACACGATCCGCAAGCGCACCGACGCGCTCGGCGTCTCGGAGCCGGAGATCCAGCGCTCCGGGCGCGACCAGATCTCCGTGGGCCTGCCCGATGTGCAGAACGCGCAGAGAGCGATCGAGCAGGTCGGTACGACCGCCCAGCTCCAGTTCTACGACTGGGAGCCGAACGTGCTCGGCGGCCGCGGCGCGGACTCGCCGTTCTCCGGCCTCAAGGCGCTCTTCCAGGCCACCGAGGTCGCGTCGAAGCAGAAGCCCAAGGCCGACGCGACCGACGTGCCATCGGGCTCGGAGATGTCGCGTCAGGAGGCCGACCGCCAGAACGACAGCACGAGCAGCCAGTACTACCTGTTCGGTCCCGATCAGCTTCCCATCGGCCCGAACAAGAAGCCGGTCATCGAGGGCAATTACCAGCCGTCGGCGTCGTGCAAGGAACTGCTCGCGGACTACGAGACCGAGCCCGGCCCGGCGCGCAAGTACGCCGACGACACCGAGTGCCTCTCGGAGCTCGAGGCCCTCGGGCCCGGCGGCCCGCCCGCGGGCTCGCGCGTGATCAAGGTGCCGCAGGGCATCGTGGTGGTGGAGGCCGAGTCTGTCCCGGGCCAGTCCGAGCGCGTGCACCGCTTCTTCGTTCTCGAGGACGACTCGGAGCTCTCGGGCGACGACATCCGTAACCCGGAGCAGCAGTTCGACCCGAACACGAACGCGCCCATCGTGACGATGGAGTTCTCGGACAAGGGGCGCGAGGCGTTCGCACGGGTCACGAAGCGGATCGCCGAACGCGGCGCGCGCATCATCGCGCCGGGCGTTTCGAACGAGCAGAAGTTCCAGCGCTTCGCGATCACGCTCGACAACCAGATCGTCTCGCTCGCGACGATCGACTTCATCCAGAACCCGGAGGGCATCGACGGGCGCACGGGCGCGCAGATCGAGGGCATCGGGACGATCGAGGAGACGCAGGACCTCGCCGAGAACCTGCGCATCGGCGCGCTGCCGATCCACCTCAAGCTGATCTCTCAGACGCAGGTGTCCGCCACGCTCGGTCAGCAGGCGCTCGACCAGGGCCTGCTCGCCGGTGCGGCTGGGCTGGCGCTGACGATCCTCTTCCTGCTCATCTTCTATCGCGTCCTGGGCCT
>Ga0126307_10000019_pt1 | contig 92003 bp, 78 predicted proteins | sample Plot28_FD_89955 | JGI IMG/M metagenome (GOLD analysis project Ga0126307, IMG submission 89955) | Serpentine soil microbial communities from UC McLaughlin Reserve, CA, USA - Plot28 | ecosystem: Environmental > Terrestrial > Soil > Grasslands | place: USA: UC McLaughlin Reserve, Lake County... | reverse complement strand
GCCGCCGTTCAGGGTGTAGGTGAAGTTGTCGGTCGGGTTGCCGTCGTTGCAGTAGTTCGGGTTCGGGGTGTAGGAGACGGAGAGGTTGTCGGCGGCGATCGTCACCGTGCCGTGGGCGGGCTGGGTGACCGAGGCGATCGTCTTGTCGCCGCCGTCGGGGTCGGTGTCGTTGGCGAGCACGTCGATCGCCGTCGCGCCGGAGTCCTCGGCCACCGTCTTGGTGTCGTTGACCGCCACCGGGGCGTCATCGACGCAGGTGACGGTGACCGCCACGGTCGCGCTCGAGCCGCCGTTCAGGGTATAGGTGAAGTTGTCGGTCGGGTTGCCGTCGTTGCAGTAGTTCGGGGTCGGGGTGTAGGTGAGCCCGGTGCCGCCGCCGGTGATCGCCACCGTGCCGTGGGCCGGCTGGGTCACCGAGTCGATCGTCTTCGGGCCACCGTCGATGTCGGTGTCGTTGGCGAGCACGTCGATCGCCGTCGCGCCGGAGTCCTCAATTACCGTCTTCGTGTCGTTCACCGTGGTCGGCGGATCATCGACGCAGCTCACCGTCACCGACACGGTCGCCGTCGAGCCGCCGTTCAGGGTGTAGGTGAAGTTGTCGGTCGGGTTGCCGTCGTTGCAGTAGTTCGGGTTCGGGGTGTAGGTGAGCCCGGTGCCGCCGCCGGTGATCGCCACCGTGCCGTGGGCCGGCTGAGTCACGGAGTCGATCGTCTTGTCGCCGCCGTCGGCGTCGGTGTCGTTGGCGAGCACGTCGATCGCGGTCGCACCAGAGCCCTCGGCCACCGTCTTGGTGTCGTTGACCGCCACCGGGGGCGTGCTGCAGTCGACGGTGATCGCGACCGTGGCGGTTGAGCCGCCGGGGCTGAGCGTGTAGGTGAAGCTGTCGGTCGAGCAGTACCCGGCGTCGGGCTGGTAGGTGAGCCCGGTGCCGCCGCCGGTGATCGCCACCGTGCCGTGGGCCGGCTGGATGACCGAGGCGATCGTCTTCGGGCCGCCGTCGGCGTCGGTGTCGTTGGCGAGCACGTCGATCGGGTTCGGTCCGGAGTTGCCCGAGACGGTGGCGCTGTCGATGACCGCGGTCGGGGCGTCATCGACGCAGGTGACGGTGACCGCCACGGTCGCCGTGGAGCCACCGTTCAGGGTGTAGGTGAAGTTGTCGGTCGGGTTGCCGTCGTTGCAGTAGTTCGGGTTCGGGGTGTAGGAGACGGAGAGGTTGTCGGCGGCGATCGTCACCGTGCCGTGGGCCGGCTGGGTGACCGAGGCGATCGTCTTCGGGCCGCCGTCGGCGTCGGTGTCGTTTCCGAGCACGTCGATCGCGGTCGCGCCCGAGTCCTCGGCGACCGTCTTCGTGTCGTTGACCGCGGTCGGCGGGGTATCCCCGGCGCCGTTGACCGTTACCTCGCTCAGGGTCGGCGTCTGGTTCGGGTCCGTCGTGCTGAGCACCGCCCGGTACTGCACATACCGCGTATCCCCGAGGATGTCGCCGCCGCTAGAGGCGATCGGGGCGAAGGCGCTCCAGGTCTCGTCGGGCGTCGGCGTGTCGCCGGTGCGGACGCTCATCGCGATCCCGGTCCCGGACGGCCTCGCCGAGTTCCAGGTGAGCGCGCCCCAGTTGATGCTCTGGCCGGCACCGGCGTCGAAGACGCGCGAATCGAAGGTGCCCGAGGCCGGGTAGGGGCTCATCCGCAGCCAGTCGACAAAAAGCTCGGGGGCGGCTGAGCTGGCGTCGCTGACGGTCGGGCGCAGATTCGACGCGAAGCTCCCGCTGTGGGTGGCAACCAGGGTGCCATCCACGTAGTAGCGAACCTCGCCGGTATCCCACTCGATGCGGTAGAGGTGCGGCGTGCCCGGCGAGAGGCCGGGGATCGTGAAGAACTGCTCGCCGCCACCGAAGTTGGTACGAGCCCGAATCTCGCTGGTGGTATTGCCGGTGCTGAAGATCGCGTAGACATCGGTGGCGAAGTTGTCCGCCGTGAAGCCCACGTGCTGGAAGCTCGCGGCGTTGAACGTGGCGACGAACTCGAATGAGCGGCCGGCAGGATAGGTCGCGGTCGTGCTCGTCCGCGAGCCGTTTACGTGGAGCTGGCCGCCCGAGACAGTGGCGCTGCCGCCGCTTTCCCAGTTGGCGCTGTCCCACCCGGCCGGCAGCCCGGGACCGCCCGAGAACTCCTGCCCCTCGGTCGGCTTCAGGATCACCTCGCCGTCGTTCATCTGGGAGATGTAGGTGTTGGCGTCGGGGGTGCCGGCGCTGAAGTCGGAGACGGTCGTATCGGTGAAGTTGAAGCTCGGGGCCGCGGTGGTGAAGCTCCAGGTGTCATCCGCCCCGAGCGGGATCCCATTGGCGTCCGTGACCGTGCCCGCGACCGTCACGTTGTAGACCGCGCTCGGATCCAGGTCGGCGTTCGGATCGAGCGTCGCGGTCGTCCCCGAGTAGCTGACGGTGGCGGCGACGTCGGTGCCAGAACCCTGCTTTCGCAGCCGAACGGTCGAGCTGTTGATCGTCGCCGGGTTCATCGGCTCGCTGAACTGGACGCCCACGTTGGTGTTCCGTGGGACGTCGGCGGCGTTCTGCGCCGGCGTCCTCTGTGTGATCGTCGGCGGTGTCGTGTCGGCCCCCGTCGTGTAGGCGATCGAGACCTGACTCAGGGTCGGCGTCTGGGCCGGGTCGCTGCTCGTCAGCTGCGCCCGGTACTGGACGAAGCGGCTGTTGCCGGGGATGTCGCCTCCGCTGGAGCCGATCGGGGTGAAGGCGCTCCAGGTGTCGTCCGGGGTGGGCGTGTCGCCCGTGCGCACGCTGATCGGGATCCCGGTGCCCGACGGCGTCGCCGAGTTCCAGCTCAGGGCGCCCCAGTCCGCGGTCTGGCCGGCGCCGGCATCGAAGACGCGGGAGTCGAATGTCCCGGAAGCCGGGTAGGGGCTCATCCGCATCCAATCCACCGTGATCTCATTGGTGCCGTTGGTGAGGTCACTGGCGATCGGCCGCATCTGGGCGGCGATGGCGGCGCTGTGGGAGGCCACCTGAGCTCCGTCGACGAAGTAGCGAACCTCGTTCGTATCCCACTCGATCCGGTAGAGGTGCGGCTGGGTGGGGTCGACGCCTGGGAGGGCGGTCTCGGTGGGCGTGCCGTTGTTGTTGGTACGGGCCATGAAGACGCTGTCGAACCTCATGCTGAAGATGGCCCAGTTCGGCGAATCGTTCATGTCCACCCCGAGGCCGACGTGCTGGTTGGGCTGGCCGCCGAAGGTCGACCTGAACTCGAGCGCGCGTCCTGAGCCGTAGGTCGCGGCGGTCCTGGCGAAGCCGCCGTCAACGTGGAGAAGGCCGCCGGAGACCGTGGCGCCGCCGCCGCTGGGCCAAGCTCCGCTCTCCCACCCGGTCGGCAACGAGCTGCCCGAGAACTCGGAGCCCTCGGTCGGCTTCAGGATCACCTCGCCGTTGTCGGTCTCGGAGACATAGGTGTCGGCGCCCGGGGTGCCGGCGCTGAAGTCGGCGGTGGTGGAGTCGATGAAGCTGAGGCTCGCGGTGGTGAAGCTCCAGGTGTCATCCGCCCCGAGCGCGACCCCATTGGCGTCCGTGACGGTGCCCGCCACCGTCACGTTGTAGACCGCGCCCGGATCCAGGTCGGCGTTCGGATCGAGCGTCGCCGTGTTCCCCGCGTAGCTCACGTTCGCTAGCACGTCGCTCGCGGCCCCCTGCTTGCGCAGCCGAACGGTCGAGCTGTTGATCGTCGCCGGGTTCATCGGCTCGCTGAACTGGACGTCCACGTTGGTGTTCCGTGGGACGTCGGTGGCGTTCGGCGCCGGGGTGCGGTCGGTGATCGTGGGCGCGGTGGTGTCTCCCCCGGTCGTGTAGGCGATCGAGACGTCGCTGAGGGTGGGCGTCTGGTTCGGATCGCTCGAACCGAGCTGAGCCCGGTATTGCACGTAGCGGGAGTTGCCGGGGATGTCACCGCCGCTGCTGTTGATCGGGGTGAAGGCGCTCCAGGTCCCGTCGGGGGTGGGCGTGTCGCCGGTGCGGACGCTGATCTGAACGCTGGTGTTCGGCGGGGCGTTGGCATGCCAGCTGAGCGCGCCCCAGTCGGCCGCCTGGCCGGCGTCGAAGAGGCGCGAGAGGAAGGTGCTCGAGGCCGGGTAGGGGCTCATCCGCATCCAGTCCACGCTGACCTCGCCGCCCCCGGCGGTGAAGTCACTCGCGATCGGGCGCATCTGGGTGGTGCCGAAGTTGGCGGCCTGGGTCGAGACCAGTGCCCCGTCGACGTAGAAGCGGACCTCGGTCGCGCCCCACTCGATCCGGTAGAGGTGCGGCGATCCGAGCAGGTTGCTCGGAAGCGGCGTCTCGGTCGTGGCGGGGCCGTTGGTGCGGGCGTTGAAGCTGCCGTCACCCTTGACGCTGAAGATCGCCCAGTTGGGATCGTTGTTGAGGTCCACCCCGAAACCGACGTGCTCGGCCGCCTGGCCGCTGAAGTTGGCCACGAACTCGAGCGAGCGCCCTGAGCCGTAGGTCGCGGTGGTCCTGGCGAACCCGCCGTCAACGTGGAGAAGGCCGCTGGAAACCGTGGCGCCGCCGCCGGCAGTCCAAACTCCGCTCTCCCACCCGGTCTGGAGCGAGCTGCCCGAGAACTCCTGGCCCTCGGTGGGCTTCAGGATTACCTCGCCGTCGCCGGTCTCGGAGATGTAGGCGTTGGCGTCGGGGGTGCCGGCGCCGAAGTCGGAGACGGTGGTGTCGGTGAAGGTCGCCGAGGGCGTGGTGAAGCTCGCCGCCGCCGGAGGCTCCGGCGACGTGCTCGTGTTGGGCACGGGCGTCACGGCGTCGGCGGACGTCACCCGGTAGTGGTAGGTGGTGTTTGGCGCGAGCCCGGCGAGGTGGACGCTGTGCGAGGTGACAAGCCCGGGGCTGCTCTGGGTCTGGTCCAGGTTGTTCGAATCGGTTCCGTAGTCGACCTGGGAGGTGGAGGCCTCGTCGGTGTCCCAGGTGATGTCGGCGGTGCCGTCCCCGTGGGCCGAGGCGGCGACGTTGGAGATCGTCGGCGCGGTGTCGTCGACGGCGTAGGTCGCCTCGTAATTGCCAGCGGCGGCGTCGAAGAACGCGTACTCACGGCCCTTGATCGTCTGGGTGGTGGTGGCGATCTGGGTGCCATCCCGCTTCAGCGTTGTCAGCGCTCCAACCGAGGAGGCGGTGGGCACCATTCCGCGGAGCCCATTGGCGCCGGCGGCGTGGCTGACGCTGAAGCTGAGCGTGTTACCGCTCCAGGAGACCCCATTGAAGGAGGACTGGTTGCGTCCGTCGAGCCACTGGAGCATCTGCTGGGCGGAGACCACGGGGACGCCCCGTGACTGGGCCGCGGCGACGATCGCGTCCGAGCCCGCGCTCGAGGCGCTGTCTGTGTGCATGTTCGCTGTGAAGACGCCGTAGTAGCCCTGGGAGCCGAGCGCGTTGTTGAGCAGCGAGTCGATGTTCTTGGGGTACGTCTGCTCCGACTCGTCCGTCATCTGGGTGGCCACCTGGTAGACGTCGATCATCGAGCCGTCGAGGTCGGCGAAGCGCATCGGCATCCCTGAGCCGGTGAACATCCCCGGGCGGTCCTGAATCCAGGGCCCCGGCCAGTAGTAGTAGTTGGTGTCGAGGCGGATGCCGTTCTCGAGCTCCACCTTCGGCTGCGTCGCCCAGTCGCTCCAGGCGATGCAGTGGGTTCGGTTGGTGACCGGCGAGTTCAGGCTCGGGTAGTCGGCGGCGAAAGTGGCGAGCTGGCTGGTATAGAAGGACTCGAGCTGGGCCCGGTCGGTCCAGTCGGCGCAGTTGGTGGTCGCGTGCAGGGCGATCTCGAACCCCTGGCTCTGGAACGCGGCGGCCTGGGAGTCGGTGATCGCGGTGCCCGGGTAGATGTAGGAGGTGCCGCGCACGCACTGCCAATCGGCGACCGAGCAGCCGGACGGGCTGTCGGCCAGATATTGATTGAAGCGTCCCTCCGTCCCGTCGTTGCCGTGGTCGTCCCCGGTCATCACCACTGCAGCCTTCTTGTCGTGGGGCAGGAACCAGAACCGCGGCAGCGGCTTGCGGTCCAGGTTCATCTGCTCGATCAGGTTGGTGAGCAGGTGCTGCTGCTCGTCGGCCTGTGGGATCGCGACCTTGTTCAGATCCACCCAATCGGGCTGCACGTCCCCGGTCTTGGCGCCGAAGAAGAGATCGTCGGAGCGGATCAGCTGGCTCCCGCCCACCGAGCTGTCGCGCTCGTCTCCCGACCAGGCGGGGTTGCCCTGGCGCGTCTCGACGATCGAGCGGGCGAGGTCATAGGTGAATGCGGCGGCGTGGCCGCCGTTGGAGCCCACGCTTTGCATGGTCACCGCGGGGTTCGCCGTGCCGGTACTGGCGTCCGAGTAGAGCGTGGCGATCGCCTGGGCGCCGTTGGTCGTGTAGCGATCGGCCGTCCCGTGGAACTGGATCGTCTGGCCGACGATCCCGGCGCCGGGCCCCGAGTTGGTGTCGACCTGGAGGTAGCCGTTGTCCAGCGTGCCACCAGCGCTGGTGAGACCCAGCAGGCCAGCGAGCTGTGGATCGGGGCGGTTCGCGATCAGGTTGCCTCCCGCCTGGACCCAGTCGCTCAGCGTCTGCGCCTGGCCGGCACTGAGCGGGCCGTCGCCGAGGATCGCGACGTCGTGCTGATTGAGCACGGTCGGCGTGACGTTGGTGATGTCGGTGGCGGTGAACTCGTTCAGGCCCTCCGCGCGGAGAATCTCAGCGAAGTACCGGCTGAACGGGTTGGCGGCGTTCGAGATCACAAGGATCGGGCCGCCCGGCCCCTCGTCCGGCGGCGGTGGTGGTGGCGCCGCGGTTGTGAAGGACCAGGTCGAGTCGGCAGCGAGCGCGTTGGCGGGGCTCGCGTCGTCAGTGACGCCGCCGGCGCCGCCCTTGACGGTCGCCGTGTAGGTGGTCGAGTTCTGGAGGGCGCTGTTCGGGTCCAGGATCGCCCTTCTCTGGGCGGCGCTGTAGGTGACGGCAGCAGGGACGATCGCGTTCGAGGGATCGCGCAGTTCGAAGTTGGTCCCGTTGATCGTGACCGGGTCAACCGGCTCGCTGAAGGTCGCGGTGACGTTGGCGCCCGTCGAGACGTTGGTGGCGCCGTCGGCCGGCGCGCGCGCGGTGATCGTCGGCGGGACGGTGTCCGGCCCGACGGTGTTCTCGAAGGCGACGTCGACCCAGTAGTTGCTCGACTGGAAGGTGTCGCTGGGGAAGCTTCCGGCTGACCCGTACTTGTAGACGCCGTTTGACCCGTCGATCCCCTCACCGAGCGCGTGCAGCGGCGGGCTGTCGAAGCCGCCGGTGGCGAAGTAACCGTTGGTGGCGGCGTAGTGGCCCGCCGGGGCGTGATAGGAGGCGATGTAGGTCGTATTCGCGTCGATCGCCACCGGGTTGCCGAGGCTGACCTCCTGCCAGCCGGAGGCGGTCTCTCCGCTGAAGGTTGCCTCGGCGAGCTGGGTTCCATCCGTCGTCCACAGGTGGCCGACGTGGGTGCCGGTGTTACCCGAGGTCTTGTAGAAGCGCAGGCCCGTGATGAAGCCGGCCTCGTCGGAGCGGAACTTGACGCCGAGCTCGACCGCGGCCGGGTCATTTTCCTCGGGGGCGGTGAAGGAGTCGCTCCAGATCGAACAGGTGCAGGTGCGGGAGGTGACGTTGACGGTGACACCCGCGCTGGGCGTCTCGAGGTTGCCGCTGTCGTCCGCCGCCCGCGTCTTGATCGAGGTGCTGCCGGTGGCGCCCGGAGTCCAGGAGTAGGTCCAGTTGTCGCGTCCCTGCGCCGGGTGCCAGGTGGTACCGCCGTCGGTAGAGACCTCGACGCTTCCGACCTGGCCCCCGCCGGATTCTCCCGCAGCGTCCGTGGCGGTGCCGCTGATCGTGACCGGCTGGCCGCTCTGGAGGTCGGAGCCGGCAGCCGGTGACGAGATGGTGGTGGTGGGAGCTTGCGTGTCCGTCGAGGCCGTTGCCGGCACCAGGTCGCCCTGCAGCGTGCCGGGCTGGGCCCCCATGTCGGCGAGCACGTTGACCGTCGCTTGCTGCATGCGCGGGTCGGGGGTGGAGCCACCGCGATCGTGGTCGCCGTCCAGGCCCCAGGACCACTGGATCGTCCCAGCGCCGAAGACCAGCGCCCCGCTGGGAGCTTTGTAGAGAGTGAGGTGGTGAGTTGCCGTACCCGGGGCGTAGTTCGAGCCGTAGTCGGTGAGCTTCTGCGGGACGTCGACTGTTGTCGACGACATATCGATCAGGCCCGGCGGACGAGCACCGTTGTCGAGGTCCTCGTCCCACTCGTATCCGAGGGTGCCGTCGGAGAGGGTGGCGGTCTGGTTGGGCGCCAGGTTGGCGACGCTGGTGTCACGCCAGAGGCGCAGCCTCCCGTCGGTGGCCGGCACCTTGATCGCCGCCGTGCCGTCGTTGACGGTGAAGATCGTGCCGCTGAGCGCATTTTCTGGGCGGCCCCCGTCCGCTGGTGGGCTGAAGCGGGGATCACGCCAACTCCCGGTCCATACGTTCGGGTCGCCTGGCGGCCCGGGATCGATCTTGGCGCCGGCGTGGGTCTCCTTGTAACAGACCAGGGTTCGCCAGTCGGTGGTCGAGCCACCGGCGGTACTGGGCTCCCACCGGGTCTTCCAAAAGCTCTCGTTGCCCGAGAAGAAGGCGAGGTTGACACCGGCGGCCCGGGCGGCCTCGACGTTGGCACGCTGAGTCCCGGACCAGTACTCGTCGTGGCCGACAGAAAGGAAGGTCTTGTGCTCGAGGATCTCGCTCCCGAACCGGGCGCTGTCCACCCCGGTGAAATAGCTGACGTCGTAGCCGTTGCGCTCTAGCCACCGGACCATCGGGTACTCGGCGTTGAACGGAGAGTCCTCGGCGATCCCATCCCGGACGGTGAGCGGGCGGTTGTAGCTGACCTTGTAGGCCCGATCCGGATTCGTCCCGGGCCCGCCGGTGTCGCTCGTATAGAGGCTCCTGCCTCCGAACCGGTTATAGGCCTCCCAGGTGGTGTCCGAGGTCTGGACGAGCACGTTCGAATGGCTGGCGTCGTTGCGGACGATGAAGAAGATGTGGCTTCCGTCGGAGGGCCCGCCGTCGCGAACGAGTTTCGCGAAATAGATCCCGGAGACTGCGTCGGCTGGGACGGCCCAGGAGGCGGACTCCTCCCAGTTGCCGCAGTCGATCAGCCCCGTGGATGAGTCGTCGAGGCAGGGGTCCTGGTCCTGCGCCAGCCCTGGGACGGAGGCTACCTTTCGGGCGCCGAGGCCGCCGTAGTAGCCCATCCGGTAGATGTCGAGGTGATACGCCGAATAGGTGGTGTCGACCTTGAAGTGAACCGTTTGGCCCTGATCGACGCTGATGTCGGTGGCGAACCCCTGGATGTTGGGATCCCCTCCGCCGCTGACGTCCCACTCGCCCTGCAGATTCCCGACCTTGGAGTTCTCGCAGACGATCGCATTCTGGACTGGCGGATCACAGGGAGCGGCCTGGGCGATCTCCGCGCCCGGCCCGAGCGCGGTGAACAGGAAGAACCCGAGCAGCGTCAGCAACCCGGCGCCGAGAGCGCGCGTCAGTCGTGGCACATCCCGACTGACCCCCGCAAGGCCCGACGGCAGCCCCGTCAGGGGTTCCCGGAACTGATCCTCTCCATGTTGCACTCCCACTCCCTGCGGCCGCACAGCCGCGGTGAAACCGGATTTCTGCGCTTGGCGACGAAGGAGCCCCCTGCCCACCGCGACGAAGTTCACGCAACCTGCAGGATCAAACTAAGGTTCGGAAGCGAAGCTTGTCAATGGGTAGATATACACTCGTCGGCTTTCTACTGCCCCTCTCTAAGTAAAGTTCGCGTACTCGGTATCGAGTACTGATCAACCCCGCCGGTCGGGCTGCGGGGCTTTGACGGTCGCGCCGCCGGCCGAGGCCCGGGGGCCCGCACTCAACCTCGACTAGAGCCCGAGCGTCTTGGCGATGATGCCGCGCTGGATCTCGGAGGTGCCGCCGTAGATGGTGGAGACCAGGGTGGAGCGGACGAGGCGTTCCATGTCGTACTCGGAGGAGTAGCCGTAGCCGCCCATCATCTGCATGCCCTCGAGGGCGACACGTTGGGCGGTCTCGGTGACGAAGAGCTTCACCATCGAGGCCTCCTTGGGGAGCATGCGGTCGGGGTCCTCGTCCGTGAGGGTGGCGACCCACCAGGTCATGAGGCGGGCCGCCTCGAGGTCGGTGGCGAGGTCGGCGAAGCGGTGCTGGAGGGCCTGGAAGGAGCCGATGGGACGGCCGAACTGCTTGCGGTCCTTGGCGTAGGCGAGGGCGTCGTCGAAGGCGCGCTGGCCGATGCCGAGCATGGTGGCGGCGAGGATCAGTCGCTCGGTGTTCAGGCCGGCCATGAGCTGGGTCCAGCCGCGGTCCTGTTCGCCCAGGAGTTGCTCGGCGGGGACCTCGCAGTCGTTGAAGTAGACCGTGTTGGTGTCGCGGCCGCCCATGGTGTCGATGGGGGTCATCTCCATGCCGTCGGTGCCGACCGGGACGAGGATCATGGAGAGGCCCTCGTGCTTGCTCTCCCCCTTTGTGGTTCGGCAAACGACCAGGACGTGGTCCGAGATCCGGGCGTTGGAGATGAAGACCTTCTGGCCGTTGATCACGTAGCCGCCGTTGGAGCGGACGGCCTCGGTGGAGAGGGAGCCGACGTCCGAGCCGGATTCGGGCTCGGTCATGGCGATGGCTTCCACTGATCCGTTGGCGATGCCGCCGAGGACCTTTCGCTTCTGGTCGTCGGTGCCGAACCGCTTGGTGGCGCCGGCGACGATCAGGGTGGTGGCGTAGCCGTTGATGGGCGCCAGGCCGCGGGAGGTCTCCTCCATGAAGAGACAGGCGTCGAGCATGGTGCCGCCGGAGCCGCCGTACTCCTCGGGGATCGTGAGGCCGAGCCAGCCGAGATCGGCCATCCGCTTGTAGATCTCGGCGTTGTGGTGCTCGGTGTAGTGGTCGGTGAGTTGCTCGCGCTGCTCGGGGGTGCCGCACTCGCGCTGGCAGAAGTCGCGGATGGCGGAGACGAAGTCGCGCTGCTCGTCGGTGAGCTTGAAGTCCACGGCGTCGGAGCCTAGCTACTGCCCAGGGGCTGACGTGCCTCCGTTGTCCCTGGCGCCCCCCGTCGAGTTGGGCGTGTTCGGGGTGTTGACGTCGGGTGTCTTGACGTCCGGAACATCCACTTCGTCGATCTCGTCGCGGATCCGGTCGATGAGGCCGCCGCCGGTGCTGAGGAAGATCAGGAGGATGGAGAGGGGGCCGAGGAAGACGGCGGCCAGGGCCGGGATGTTGCTGGGTGGTGCGGTGGCGGCGCGAGGCGGCGGGGTGCCGGCCGGGTGGACGCGGGCGGTTGGGCCGGTGCCGGGGGCAGGCCGGGGTGGTGCTCGGTGGCCGTGGCGCGGGGCGGTAGGAGCGCGGTGGCCGCCGTGCCGGCGCCCTGGATGCCGAGGACGGTTGCGCCGACCTGGAGCTCGTCAGCGGGGCCGAGTTCGACCGGGCCGGAGATGCGCCGGCCGTTGACGTAGGTGCCGTTGGAGGAGCCGAGGTCCTCGACGATGACGCCGCCGTTGTGCGTCTGGACGCGGGCGTGGCGGCGGGAGACGCCGGGGTCCGGGATGACCAGGTCGGCGGTGGAGTGCTCGCGGCCGAGGATCAGTTCGCCGTGGACCGGGTGCTCGCTGCCGGCCCCTGCGCCTTCGTGGATGACGAGTGACGCGTGGTCATTCGCATACGAAAAGAGCCCGGAGCCGGACTTGAACCGGCGACCCCTTCCTTACCATGGAAGTGCTCTACCAACTGAGCTATCCGGGCGCGCCCTCACTGTAGCGAGGGATTTTGGAGGCTCGGAATCAGGGGTGCAGGGAGAGGCGCTGGCCGTTCATGCGGGCCGCGGAGTCCGAGCAGAGGAAGGCGATGGCGTTCGCGAGGTCCTCGGCGGGAGTGAAGTTGGGGCGGTCCACGCCGGGGCTGGACTCGCGGATTTGGGGGGTCTCGATCGCGTTGACCACGATGACGTTGGCCGTGGCGTTGGTGCCAGTGAAGGAGTCCGCGAGCGCGAGGGTCCAGGCCTCGGCCGCGGCCTTGGCGGAGGCGTAGGCGGCGTTGGTGTTCTCGGGGTTCTGGGCCGCTGCGGCGGAGACCAGGACGAAACGGCCGTGCTCGCTGGAGGTGAGCGAGGGGTGGAAGGCGCGGGTGGTGAGCTGGAGGGTGCGGACCAGGAGGCCGTGGAGGAAGTCGTAGTCCGCGAGGTCGAAGGAATCGATGGGGTCGCCGCCGCGGTAGCCGCCGACCAGGTGCAGGAGGCCGTCGACGCGACCGAACTTCTCGGCGGTCGCGGCGGCCCAGTCGCTGGACTGGGACTCGTCGAGGAGGTCGACCGCCTGGGGGGAGACTCGGTCGTCGCCGAGCCCGAGGTTCTCGGCCACCGAGTCCGCGATCTCCTGGCTGCGGTCGGCGAGGGCGAGGCTGGCGCCGGCGTCGGCGAGACGCTGGGCGACGATGGGGCCGAGGCCGCCTCCGGCGCCGGCGATCGCGATGACGCGGCCGTCGAGATCGGTCATGCGAGAGACGCTATCCGGCCTTGCATGAGTCTGCTGCGGTCTCGTTTCACAGCCCGGACTACGATCTGCTCGCGGAGATAGGCGGCCGGCTCTTGCGGATCCAGGTGAAGACATCGAGGTGCCGGGAGAAGACCACGGGCCCCACGCCATCTCGCTGGCGACATCAGGTGGAATCAAAGCTGGACAGGTCTCGTGAAGGAATTCGACACGAGGCGCGCTGACTACGTCTTCATCGTGGTCGGTGATGGACGCCGCTGATTTATTCCGTCGGAGGAGATCGAGGGAAGACACGGGATCGCACTGGGATGAACCAGGTACTCCGAGTTCCAGGTCGGTCGGGGCGAACCTCTCGATCGAGCTCAGTCTGGCGCCTCTACACTCCCGGCTCCGAGGGGGGGCGCCGGAGTTGGAGAGCCGGGCCAGACTGTAAATCTGGTGGCCATGCCTGAGTGGGTTCGATTCCCACCCCCCCCACCTCCGCCGCCCTCGGGCGGCGATTCGCGTTCTAGGGAGGCGACAGCGATAGGACGTACGTACGAGGATGTCTTCACATCACCTGGTGTGCGTTCCACGGGCAGTCGCTGCGGCCTGCGGGATCGAGCCCGGCGACCGGTTACGCGTCGAATCCGACGGCGAGGGCCGCTTCGTCATGACGCGCATCGACGAGTACATGACCGGTCAGCTCCCCCTGCCGGCCCCCGACCACGGCTAGGAGTTCAGCCGAGCCCCCGCAGGCACTGCGCCTCGGGCAGGCCCTTGAGCCGCTTGAGCGTGTTGTTCTCGATCTGCCGGATCCGCTCCCGGGTCACCCCGAACGCCTCCCCGACCTCCTCGAGGGTCATCGGCTTCCGCCCGTCGAGCCCGTAGCGCAGCTGCAGCACCTCCCGGTCCCGCCGGGGCAACACCGCCAGCGCCCTCTGCACGTCCTCCCTCTGCAGGTTGTCGGAGGCGGACTCGAACGGAGACTCCACGTTGTCATCCGCTACGAAGTCGCCGAGCTCCGAATCGTCCTCATCCCCAACCGGCTTCTCCAACGACACCGGCATCTGGCTGACCCGCATCACCTCTCGCACCTCGCGCGCGGTCCAACCCAACTCGCTCCCGATCTCATGCGGCTCGGGCTCCCGGCCCAACTTCTGCACCAGATTCCGCTCCACATGGACCACCCGGTTCAACTTCTCCACCATGTGAACCGGAATCCGGATCGTCCTGGACTTGTCGGCCAGCGCCCTGGTCACCGCCTGCCGGATCCACCACGTGGCGTAGGTCGAGAACTTGTAGCCCCGCCGGTAGTCGAACTTCTCGACCGCCCGGATCAGGCCCAGCGACCCCTCCTGGATCAAATCCAGCAGGCTCAATCCCCGCCCCAGATAGGACTTCGCGATCGACACCACCAGCCTCAGGTTGGCCTCCACCATGTGCCGCTTGGCGTCCATGTCCCCGCGCTCGATCCTCTTGGCCAGGGCCACCTCCTGGCCAGCCGTCAGCAGGTCCACGGTCCCGATCGAGCGCAGATAAAGCCGCAGAGAGTCCAGACTCGGCTCGACCGTCAGATCCAGCTCCTGCTTCCGCCGGCCGTTCGCCCCGTCCTCCGCCGCCTTGCTCTCCTTGTACGCGGTCACCCCATCGGCCGCGATCACGTCCACACCCTGATCGACCAGGTGCGCGTGCAATTCCGACACCTGCTCCTTCGTGACCTCGACCTCCTCGAGGGTGGAGGCGATCTCCTCGAAGGTCAGATATCCCCGCTCGGTCCCCACGGCAATGAGCCCGCGCAGCTCCTCGTTCTCCCCAAAAGACTGCTCGTCGGCCGGAACGGCCGTGCGAATCGACGCCAAGCTCTTCTCCTCTCCCAGTGTGTCCCGGCCTCCTCCCTACAAGAGTCCGGTCTACGCGTTCGGGGAGTATAAGGACGGAAGCGCCGTAAGACGGACCAATTTTTGGGGTATCGGTTCCGGCCCCCCGCCGCGACATCCCCCCGGGCCGCCGACCCGTCTTAGTCATACTTGGCCCGTGGCCAATCCCATCGAAACGATCCCCGTCCCGACCCGCGACCCCCAGGCTGAGGCCCCCTCGACCCGGGTCAGCCTCTCACGCGTCGGCGTCGTCGGGGTCGAGAAGATCATCCGCGTCTGCGGCACGCAAAACGGCGGGCCCTCGGGCGATGAGTCCCTCTACCACGCCGACCTCGAGTGCTTCGTGGACCTCAACCCCGAGCAGGCCGGGGTCCACATGTCGCGCTTCGAGGAGGTCGTGAACGAGGCCATCGACACGGTGGTCCTCGGCGAGGCACTTCGGGCGGAGGGCCTGGCCGCCCACATCGCGGAGCGCGTGCGAAAGGCCCAGGCCGGCCTCCGCGCCGAGGTCCGCATCGCGGCCCGCTACCCCGAGACCGTCCCGGCCCCCGTCTCCGGCCTCCCCACCCAGGAGCTCTACACCCTCTTCGGCACCGCCGTCTCCTCCGAGCGCGGCACCCGCACCCTCACCGGCGTCGAGGCCCAGGGCATGACCGCCTGCCCCTGCGCCCAGGGCCTGGTCGAGGATGGCGCCCGAGCCCGCCTCGCGGAACAGGGCTTTGACCCCGAGGACATCGACCGAATCGTCGACGCCGTTCCCATCGCCACCCACAACCAGCGCGGCATCGGCACCCTCTACATCGGCGTCCCCGAAGACTCCGACGCCGACATCGACGCCCGCCAGCTCCTCCGCATCGTCGAGAACTCGATGTCGAGCGAGATCTACGAGCTCATGAAACGCTCCGACGAGCGCTCCGTGGTCGAAAAGGCCCACGCCAATCCCCGCTTCGTCGAGGACTGCGTCCGCGAGATGATCCGTCAGGTGACCGAGTCCTTCCCCGAGCTCCGCGACGGCAGCTTCGTCCACGCCCGCCAGGAGAACCTCGAGACGATCCACCGCCACAACGTCGTCGCCGAGCGCTACGGCCTGCTCTCCGAGATCACCGGCGAGCTGGAAAGCGGCGAGCACTCCCGCCACCACACCACCATGCGGGAGTGGCTCGAAGTCCCCGTCGCGTAGTCGCGCGGCCAGATCCCGGCGCTAGGAGACCTGCACCGGGCGTTGGGTTGAGCCGCGGCTGCGGGCGAGGGCGCCGGACTACGTGCCCTGGACGCGCGTCGAGCGGTGGATGCGCCGAAAGCCGAAGAAGTAGTCGACGCCGCTGATCACCGTGACGGCGACCGCCGCGTACACCAGCAGATCGACGGACAGCGGCGCCGGATCGAACGCGATCAGGCAGATGATCGCCGCGACCTGCAGGAACGTCTTCGCCTTCCCCAGCCAGCTCGCCTGAATCACCACCCCCTGCTCGGCCGCGACCAGCCGCAGACCCGTCACGGCGAACTCCCTGGCGATGATCACCATCGCGATCCAGGCCGCCAGCCGGTTGAGCGAGACCAGCGCGATCAGGGCGGCGGCGATCAGCAGCTTGTCCGCGATCGGGTCCATCAGCTTCCCGAACGTGGTGACGGCATCTCTCTGCCTCGCGATGTATCCGTCGAGCGTGTCCGTGAGCGCGGCGAGCGCGAAGACCCCGGCAGCGATCGCGTCCCCGTTGGGCGTCTCATCGAGCAGAGCGACGACGACGACCGGCACCAGCAGGATGCGCAGAACAGTGAGCGCGTTCGGCAGGTTGAGCTGGAACACCAGCTGCCAGTATCCCTGCCCCGTGGACTGGACGGTGTATCCGAACACCCCGATCTCGCGGCTGCCGCGCCCGCTCCGCTATCCGGCGCTGCTCCTGCGGAACATCGTCTTCCTCTTCCGCAGGCCCCCCGCACCGGCTCCCAGCCCACCCCCCTCAGACTATGTGTACCAGGGCGACGGGCTCGCCACGGTCGGCTACTCGCCCTTCCAGCACGACCCGGAGTGGAGCGCAGCTTACGAGGAGATGGCCTCGGAGTGGTACCCCGAAAGGCCGGGCCTTGACATCCGTTGGCGCATGTGGATCCTGACGAGCGTTGCCAGGCAGACCCGCCAGCTGCCCGGCAACGTCGCGGAGTTCGGCGTCTACCGCGCCGGCTGTGCCCGGATGATCCTGGGCACAGTCGGAACGGCTCCGGACGCCCGCTACCACCTGTTCGACACCTTCGCCGGCATCCCCGACAGCGAACTCACCGAGGGCGAGAGGGCGCAGGGCTTCGTCGGGCGCCTCAGCAACACCTCCGTGGACTACGTGCGGGAACGCCTTGCGCCCTGGCGCGCCCGACTCGTCTTCCATGTCGGAGACATCTTCGAGACGATCCCCAGGGCCGACACCGGGGACCTCTCCCTGGTGCACATGGACCTCAACGCCAGCGCCCCGACCCGCATCGCCCTCGAATACGCCTACGAGCGCCTCGTCCCGGGCGGGATCATCGTCTTCGACGATTACGGCCACGGCGAGGAGAACGACCAGCGCACCGTCATTGATGAAGTCTGCGGCCCGCTGCCGGAGAACCTGATCGTGCTGCCGTCCCGCCAGGCCCTCCTGGTCAGGCTGCCCTGAACCCGGCCTCAGCGCCGGCGCGCGAGCTCACGCGCCCGCGCAAATACCGCGTCCATCATCGGCTCGGTGAGCTTGCCCGTGAAGGTGTTCTGCTGACTGGGGTGGAAGCAGCCGAGCAGCGACCACGTCCTCTGCCCGGCGCCGATCTCGGCCTCCGCCCCGTGGCCGAAGCGCGGACTCGGCCGCGGCACCTCCGCTCCCAGCTGGGCGAGAGCCAGGAACGTCCCGGTCCACGCGAACGACCCCAGGGCCACCAGCACCCGCCCCGACCGCAGCAGGCGCAGCTCCCGCACGAGGTACGGCAGGCAGTTGTCCCGCTCCTCGGTGGTGGGCCGGTTCTGCGGCGGCGGACACCGATTGACCGCGTTGATGTACGCGCCCCGCAGCCGCAAACCGTCGTCCGCGCTCACCGAGGTCGGCTGGTTGGCGAGCCCCGCCCGGTAGAGCGCGGCGAACAGCCAGTCACCCGACCGGTCGCCCGTGAAGATCCGCCCGGTGCGGTTCCCGCCGTGCGCCGCCGGCGCCAGCCCCACGATCACGATCCTCGCCCTCGGATCCCCGAACCCGGGCAGCGGCCGGGCCCAGTACTCCTCACCCCGGTAGCGCCGCGGCGGATCGGCCGCGCTCCGCTCCCGCCACTCGACGAGCCGGGGGCAGCGGGTACAGCTCGTGATCTCCCGCGTGAGCGCGGCGAGGGAATCTCTCATGGCCCCCGATTGAACTGGATCGGGCTCGGCTGGGCCGGGCATATACTCGCGCCGCGGTGCTGCCGAAGCTGACGGTCATCACCCCGTCGTTCAATCAAGGGAGCTTCATCGAGCGGACCATCCTGTCCGTGCTCGAGCAGGGCTACCCGAACCTCGAGTACGTGATCGTCGACGCCGGCTCGAGCGATGACACCGTCGAGATCATCCGCCGCTACGAGAACGACCTGGCGTGGTGGGTGTCCGAGCCCGACGAGGGGCAGTCCGACGCGATCAACAAAGGGCTAGAGCGCACCTCGGGCGAGATCGTCGCCTACCTGAACAGCGACGACTACTTCCTCCCGGGCGCGTTCGAGACGGCCGTCGCGCGCCTGCAGAAGAGCGGCCGGAGGTGGGTTGCGGGCGCGGCCCTCGACGTCGAGGAGGGAAACCCACCCAAGCGGCTGCGCGTCTGGCGCCCGAAGCCGCCCGTGTACTGCGAGGGCTGGCCGGCCGGCCGCCACTGGTGGATTCTCGTGCCCTGGCACGTGCCGCAACCGTCCTGCTTCTGGCGCCGCGATCTCTTCGACCGCTTGGGCGGATTCCGAACCGACATGCACTACGCCTTCGATGCGGAGTTCATGCTGCGACTCGCCTACGAAGACGAGCTGCCCGAGCTGCTCCCGGACGAATTCCTCGCCGTTCGCTCGGTCCACCCGGAGCAGAAGACGTTCGAGATGACGAACTCCTGGCCCGAGATCAACCGGTTCCGCAAGCTCTACGCCCCGCGCCTCACTCGCCGCGAGATGAGGCTGCTGCGCATGTCCCGGATATTCCGAGCCACGACCCCCGTTGCATGGGTGAGGTGGCGCGTCATGCAGCCGCTGATCCACTACCTGCTCGGACCGCTGAAGCACCGTTTGATCACCCCGGCGCTCACCTGGGCCGGGAACCTGCTCGAGCACGTCCCGGAGCGCTGGCGGCCGCCCGTCCGGACACGCGACCGCGTGGCCCGGCAGCAGCCCATGAACTGGGGCCCCGAGACCCGGCGGGCACCGCTTCTATCGCCGATCGGCCTGGAGCCCGTTACGAACGATCCCGGCCCGGAGCTAGCGCCGCTCGAGTAGAAGCCAACCGGCTGAGCCGAGGTCGGAAGGGGCGACCCGGCGCCAGCCGTCTCGCTGGAGCCGCCCGAGCGCCAGACGCGAGGTGGGGTCAACCAGCGTGGTCTCGTCCTCGTAGATCAGATCGACGTGGTTACGGTCCAGCCACGTCCTCGTGCTGCCTCCCGTGGGGTCCAGCAGGCCGACGTGTGCACCCTCGCAGGGGTCCTCGGGGACGAGGTAGTTGCAGGCCTCGAAGCTGTGCGGGCCGAGCAGGATCGTGCCTTCGCCGCGTATGGCCTCGCGGTAGGGCTGGAGCCTCGAGACCATGTCCGCTGCCCCCCTTCCCGTTCCGGACAGCGGGTTGGCGTAGCCACGCTCGTAGTGACTCGGGATCAGCAGAACGAGTAGGAGGGCCGCCACCGGGATCGCGGCCCTCAGGCGCCTCAGTCGGGGCCATCGCGCCGCGACCGCCATCGCGCACATTCCGATCACCGCGAACAGGGCGAAGTCGAGGGGAAAGAGGTAGGCGGGACGCGGATGCGTGGCCAGCGCGACCCAGATGCCGAGGAAGGCGGAGCACCCGAGCAGCACCCAGCCCCAGCTGCGAGCCCCCACCCATTCTTTCCACCACCACCTGCGTCGCAGCCAGAGCAACCGCAGGCCGAAGGCGACGAAGCCCAGCACCACCAGAAACCCGACGAGGGCGATCCACGAGCCGGTCGTCGCCGGCACGTAGTCGGGGTTGTGGTACTCCGAGCCCGAAGTCCGATCGAAGAGCGCCAGCTCGAGCGCATACGGAAAGAGGGTCGCGTTCCAGCGGAAGTGCCCACCCATCGCGGACGGATTCGAGGCCAGGGCCTCGAAGAAGGACGGCTGCGACGATCCGAAGTCGCGTCGCATGAACGACCCGCAGTCGAGCCAGCCGAGGGTGGGGTCGGCCCGGTGGCGCTGCTGGTAGCCGACGGCGTAGTGCTGGCAGAGGGCCAGATCCTGCTTGTACTGGGCGCGGTCCACCCACTCGCCGGCAGTCAGGTCGGAGCGAGATCGCGACAGGGTCAGCGCCGTCAGCAGGATCACCGCGGCGGTTGCGACGCCGAGTGGCTTGAGGATGCGAGGTATGGGGGTGGGACTCTCCCCCTGCCGTCGTGCGTGCCGGCGTGCCCACCACTCGTAGGCGTTGCAGACGGCCAGCCAGGCGATCGCGGCGACGAGGATCTCGTTGCGCTGCAGCACCAGCGCGCCAAGCAGGATCCCGAACACCGCCGCCCGCATCCGGGGCCCGCTGTAGCGGAGCGCCACCAGCGCGGCCACCAAGATCGGCAGCAGGGAGAACAGGTGAACCTCGTTGAGCGTGTCGTAGTTGAGCGGCAGGATCGCCCACCAGACGGCGATCGCCCAGGCGATCGCGGGTGAGAGCAGACGGCGCAGAACTGCGAGGACCAGAGTGGTCACCGCGAAGACGATCACGACGCGGTGGGCGATGGTCACCGCATAGGTGTCGGTGAAGACCCACTCGAGCGATCCCCAGAAGACCGTGTAGAGGGGCGAGAAGAGCGGATCGAGAAGTCGATGGTCCGCCCACGTGCTCGCGCCGACGAAGTAGTTCGACGTGTCACCCGCCGAAAGGTCCCGGTACTGCCAGATCCCCCAGAGGACCTTGGCCTGGATCAGAAGGACGGAGCCGTACCCGAACAGGCGAGAGCGAGCAACCTCATCCAGCCTGGCCACTGCCCGTCGAACGGCCGATTCACGTCCCAGCCGTTGGACCGCGGCCTCCACCGCGGGGCTAGGAAGCGGCGACCGGCATTTCGGTGGACCGGAAGGACTCGATCGTGCGCCGCAGCCCCTCCTCCAGCGGCATCTCCGCCTCGAAGCCAATCAGCTCCTTGGCGCGCGTCACATCGAGGTAGCGCTTGGGCTGCCCGTCGGGCCTCGAGCTGTCCCAGACGGTCGTGCCCTGGTAGCCGGTCAGCTCGGAGATCATCTCGGCGAGGTCGCGGATCCGCGTCTCGGCTCCCGTGCCGATGTTGACCGGGTCTGAGATGTCGAGTCTCTCTGCGCATAGCACCAGCGCGCGTGCGGCATCATCGACGTAGAGGAACTCGCGCGTCGGCTCCCCGGTCCCCCAGAGCACGACCTCGGGCTCGCCGCGCTCGATCGCGACCGCGTACTTGTGGACCATCCCCGCGATCACATGCGAGTCCTCGAGGTCGAAGTTGTCCCCCGGGCCGTAGAGGTTGGCCATCACCGGTACACACGAGTCGAGCTCGTACTGCCGTCGGTACGCGTCAGACAGAGCGAAGTTCATCTTCTTCGCCAGCCCGTAGGGCGCGTTGGACTCCTCCGGATAGCCATTCCAGATCTCGTCCTCCGAGAACGGCACCGGCGTGAACTTCGGGTAGGCGCAGACCGAGCCGGCGGCGACCAGCTTGCCGACCCCGAGCTCCCGGGCCGCCTCGAAGACGTTCAGGCTCATCGCCAGGTTGTCGCGGGCGAGCGGCGCGGGGTTGCGGCGGTTGAAGCCGATCCCCCCGACATTGGCGGCGAGGTGGAGGACCACCTCGGCGCCCTCCAGAGCCTGGAGGGTTGGTTCCCTCTCACGCAGGTCGTACTCCGCCGAGCGGATCACGCTCACCTCGGCGCCGAGCTTGCGCAGCAGCGCCGTCGTCGGCTTGCCGAGGAACCCGGCGCCGCCGGTGACGGTGGTCTTCTTGCCGGCCCAAAAGCCGGAATCGGGGCCGCCTGCGCTCACTGACGAAAGGCTAACGACCATGGACGCACGCGCCTCCTGGTCCCGGTGGCCGCGTCAAGACGGCGCGCCCGGATCATGCCCCAGGTTCCTGGCTCGAGCGCCCCAACCGCGCTTCGCACCGCTCCAGCCGGAAGCTCGCCGCCACAGGCGTCCGGCCACTCACCGACGAAGATGCTGTAGCGATAGTCGCCGAGCTCACCGAGCCGCTCGAGACTTTCCTCGAGGGCCTCCACGAGCTCGCAATGGAACTCGAAGTCGACGCCGCGGAGCGGATGGGACAGGCCACGCAACGCCTGCGGCTCGAAACCCTCCACGTCGATCTTGCAGTAGGCGGGCACTCCATGCTGCTCGATCAGCGAATCGAGGGTGACGACTGGAACCTCGATCGGCTCAAGCCAGACCTCTGCCGGCATGTAGCCCTTTTCCATCGCCGTGCGCCGCCAGTCCGCAGACATCGAGGCGTGCGTACTGCTCGTGGTGGACGGCCGCAATTCCCCGCCGCCGATCCAGTCGGCCACCGCCGCCTGGCCGAACGCGACCTCGCCGTCACCGGCGAACCTGCGGCGCAACGAGGCGACACACTCCGCCTGGGGCTCCACCGCCACCACGCGGCAGCCGAGCGAGCGCAGCACCGCCGACCACTCCCCGACATTGGCGCCTACGTCGAAGGCGAGTTCGCCACACGGGGCGACCGGGGCGAGGAAGCGCCTGATCCGATGCGCGCGGTAGCGCTCCTGCAGGCGGCGATGTCGAGGCCCCCGCGCCGGGGTAGCACGGCTCATCGAGCGCCGGAACGCCGGTCCTGGCTCGGATGCCCAGGAAGGGAACGAGATCCCGAGGCGCCTGGCGGTACGGCGGCCGATATCCCTCGCCACCAGGACGAGGCGCCGCGGGGCAAAGCGTTCCCTGGCTCTCATCCGCCGAACACTAGACTCGCGCGGCTTCATGACCGAGCCATCGCCCCCGAAGCGGCGAAGACGATGACACCGCTGCGCGTGTGCGTCGATGCCCGGCTGGGCGCGGGCCAATTCGGCGGCGTGGAGCAGGTGGTCATAGGCCTGGCGGCCGGCCTCTCGAGGCTCGCGGACGGGGATGAGGAATACCTCTTCCTCACCCATCCCGAACAGGAGGAGTGGATCAGGCCCTATCTCTCCGGCCCCTGTCGGCCGCTGCATCCCCGCCGGAGCTATCCCAACAGGAGGTCGCGAGCTCTGTCCCGGGCGCTGTTTGAGCGCATGCCGGGTCTGGGCGTCAGATTCGCCGTCCGCCCCTCGGACGGCACGGTCGAGCGCGCCGGTGCGGAGATCGTCCACTTCCCGTTCCAGGACGCCTTCACGACCGACATCCCGAGCATCTATCAGCCGCACGACCTCCAGCATCTCCACCTCCCGGAGCTGTTCAGCGACTGGGAGAGGATGCGTCGCGAGACCATCTACCGGACCCACTGCGACCGCGCGGCGCTCGTCGTCGCAATGACCTCCTGGGGACGGAGTGACTTCCTCGAGAGCTACGGGCTGCCGCCGCAGAAGGTCGTGGTCGTCCCGGGTGGATCCGTCCTCGGGGAGTACCCGGTGCCGTCCAAGGCCGACCTCGATCGGCTGCGCTCGCGCCTCTCGTTGCCGGAGTCCTTCCTGCTCTATCCGGCACAGACCTGGCCGCACAAGAACCACGAGCGGCTGCTCGAGGCTCTGACCCGAATCAGAAGCAAGTACGGCCTCACGATCCCGCTGGTCTGTCCAGGCAGGCAGACCCGTCACTTTCGTCACATCCGCGAGCTCGTCGACGAGCTGGGACTCGGCGAGAGTGCCTCCTTTCCGGGCTTCGTCAGTTCGCTCGAGCTCCGCGGCCTCTACGAGCTGGGGACCGCGCTCGTCTTTCCGAGCAGGTTCGAGGGCTGGGGACTGCCGATCTGCGAGGCCTTCGACGCGGGCCTCCCCGTCGCCTCATCGACTGCCACAGGGCTCCCGGACGTCGTTGGCGACGCGGGCCTGCTGTTCGACCCTGATGACGTCGCCGAGATGGGGCGTCAGCTGCATCGGCTGTGGATCGACACTGAGCTCCGGGCGGACCTGCGGGATCGCGGAAAGCAGCGCGCGGCCGAGCTCTCGTTCGATCACACCGCGCGGCTGTTCCGGGCGCACTACCGGCAAGTCGGACGTCGGCCGCTGTCAGAGGAAGACCGTATCCTTCTCGCCAAACCCCCACCGGCCTAGCTTGCAGGCGTCTTCAGCCGTCGTGGACACCTCCCCCCCTCACAAAAGCAGCGGCACGATGGCGCTCCGGCGCGCTCTCGCCGCGATCCTCGGCGCGGTGCGCCGGGTGCTGGGGAGCATCTATCAGGTCGTCTTCCGGGACAGGCTGCGTGACATCGACCGGCAAACCGAGCGGCTGGGTTCCGCGTCGGTGGAGGCAGTGACCCACTTGGGTAGCGAGGTGCGCACGTTGGAGACTCGACTCCAGGCGATCGAACGGGAGCTCGCCGCGGTCCGCGAGCTGCTCGAGCGCCGGGAGCGCGCAGACGCCACAGACGGCGAGAAGGTTCCGGCCCGCCCGTCGGGCTAGCCTGCCGACACTGAGGGGCTCAGGACCGGCGGTCTCGGTGCCGAATCCGCGGGCGGATCGGCTCCGGGACAAAGTCGAGCGCACGGCCTCCGGCCCGCAGGGTCGCGGCCCAGGCACGGTGACGAAGCGGTGCCTTGGGTGGCTCCGGCGGCTCCTGAAGGCGAAAAAAGTGCGAGACCGCAGCGTCAGCGGCAGCATCTCGCTCGATGGAATCTGGATGCTTGAGGGGAAAATGCATCCCATCCAAAGGACGAGCCGCGATTCCGAGCGGATCCTCGATCGCGTTGGTCGCGTCCTCGCCGAAGCCGATGTTGGAGATCAGGTTGCTGTTCGGGTTCGCTGCAAGCCCCTCCCGGGCGAGCAGGACGTAGGACCACTGCGGGGACCAGGCCTCGATCTCGCCGGTGTTGTCCCAGACGTAGCGCCAGTACCGACGCTCCGGCTCGTCGGCGAACATCTCGTGGAGGCGCTCCTCCCGTCCGCCGTGGTCGAGGTCGTGCCACTCCCGTAGCTCGACGTCGAAGTTCCGCCAGGCGCGGCGCCATGTCGCCCATCCCCAGATGTGGACGTAGCGGGAGAAGTGGTAGCTCGCCGACCAGGCCGGCGGATCGCGCAACAGCTGGCTGCCGGCCACGTGCATGACGCGCTCCTCGTCGGCATAGCGGTCGAGCAGCTCGTCGCAGAAGGGGAAGAAGGTCTGGTGTGGGACGCAGTCGTCCTCCAGGACGATCGCCCGGTCGACCTCGCCGAAGGCGCGGTCGAGCCCCGACGGAATCCGGTGCTTGAGGCCGATGTTCTGATCTGCGAAGTCCCGCGAGACCTCGCAGGGCCAGTCGACGTCCTCGACCACCGCCCGCGCCCGCTCGCACTCCCTCGCCTCGTCCGCGATCCCGCGCCGCGGGCCGTCCGCGATCAGGAACAGGCGCTTCGGGCGGGCCCGCCTGATCTCCTCGAAGAGCCGCCTGGTTCGGTCCGGACGCCGGAAGAGGACGAAGACGACCGGGGTCTCGAGCTGCACGGTCAACTCCGTCTGTCCCGATCGCGGATCCGGGGACGGACGGCCTCGGGAACGTGGTCCAGCAGGTTGCCCGCCAAGCGCCTCGCCCGGCCGAGGACGCGGTGGTGAAACCACTCGCTGAACCCCCGCCAGGTGAACCCGCCCCCCACCGGATAGTCCGTCAGCAGGCGCGCCCTGAAGTCCCCGTTCCTCGTCACCCGTGAGCGCATCACCCGGCGCCGCTTGCGCAGCGTCGAGGGAACGCTCTCGAGGAATGACCTCCAGGCTCTCTTCACGGTGCCGTCATAGCCGTCGCCGCGGGCCACCAAGAGGATGTGTCGCTGATAGAGGACGATCTTCGGCAGGCTGGCGACCAGGAGGGGGAGCGGAAAGTCCTTGAGCAGGGTGATGAGGCTGTTGCGGATGACGTAGAAGCGCGCGCTGCCGGACTCGCGGCCGGTGGTCGCGGCCCAGGCGTGGTAGGCCCTCGCCTCGGGCAGGTAGCGCCCCCGGTAGCCTGCTAGAACCATGCGCAGGCACAGGTCTCCGTCCTCGCAGTAGGTGAAGTAGTCCTCGTCGAAGCCGCCGGCGGCTTCTACGGCCTCGCGGCGGTAGACCACGGTGGAGGCGGAGACGACGGTGGCCGGCAGCGGCGTGTCCCACTGTCCCTCGTCGCGTTCGAGCAGGCCGCACGGGACGAACCTGCCGCAGGTGTAGAGGTCCTGCTTGGTCTCGTTGATCAGCTCGCGTTCGTGGTAGAGCAGCGTCTTGCCGGTCACGAAGCCGAGCCGCGGATCGCCATCGAGCTGATCGACGAGCAGCTCCAGCCAGCGCAGCTCGATCTCGACGTCGTCGTTCAGCAACGCGACGTAGCGGCCGCCGGTCGAGCGAACCCCCATCGCCGCGACCCCCGCGAAGCCGCGCGGCTCGGGGGTGGTGATCACCTCCACCGCCGGCCACTCCCGCTGGAGATAGGCAACTACCTCGGGGTCGCCCCCGTCGGCGACAACCGTGATCTCGTGGTCCCCGTATGTCTGCTCAGCCAGGGACCGAAGCAGGGCCGGCAGGTACTCGAGGCCCCGGTTGTAGGTCGTGATCACCACCCCGACGGTGGCCGCACCGGACATGGCAGGGAAGCTAGCGGCGAGGACCTATCCTTGATCGGGATGGCGATCGACCCGGGGTCCGTCTGGCTCGACGCTCGAGGGACCCAGAGCTTTGGTCACGCCGAGCGCGGCATCGCACGCTACGTCACGGAGCACGCCCTGGCGCTGCTGGAGCTGGCCCCGGAGGCGATCGGGTGGATCGGGCTGAGCCCGAACGTGCCGGTCCCGCCGATCGCCGAGCCGCTCGAGCGATCCGGCAAGACGGTCCGGCAGAGCGCGGACCGCGGCCCCTCCGGCGAGCTCCCGGGGATCTACCACGTGATGTCGCCGTTCGAGGCAGAGCTCGGGCTCGATCAGATCTGGCCCGCCTGGAGTCGCGAGACCCGGCTCGTCGTGACGCTCTACGACCTGATCCCCCTGATCATGCACGAGCGCTACAACGCCGACTGGGGGCACATGGCGACGGCGTGGATCGCGCGTCTCGGCCTGCTCGGTTCCGCTCACCAGATCCTCACGATCTCCCAGCAGACGGCCGACGACGCCATGGAGCGCCTTCACATCCCCGAGGAGCGGATCACCGTGATCGACTCCGGGGTATCCGACCGCTTCTCCTCGCTCGTCAGCTCGCGGGAGGAGGCGGGGCAGATCCTGCGCTCCGCCGTACCCAAGGTGCGCCCCGGCTTCCTCCTCTACGTCGGCGGGGTCGACTACCGCAAGAACCTGGAGGGGGCCATCCGCGCCTACGCGGAGCTGCCCCGGCCGATGCGCGACGCGCACCAGCTCGTCATCGCCTGCAACCTCGCCCGGCATCTGCGCTTCAGCCTGCGGATCTTCGCCCAGGGCCTCGGCATCGAGACGCGCAACATGGTGCTCACCGGCTTCGTCCCCGACGGCGACCTTGCCGCCCTCTACCGGGCCTGCGAGCTGTTCGTGTTCCCCTCGCTCTACGAGGGCGCCGGGCTCCCCATCCTCGAGGCGATGACCTGCGGGGCGCCGGTCGCCGCCAGCGGCACCTCGGCGATGCCGGAGCTGCTCGGGGACATGGAGGCCACCTTCGATCCAGCCGACCCGGCCGACATCGCCCGCTGCATCCGCGAGGTCCTCGAAACGCCGGGCAAGCTTGACGCGCTGCGCGAGCGCTCGCGGCGGCGAGTCGAGCTCTATACGTGGGAGCGGGTGGCCATGCGGACGCTGACGGGCTACGAGCGGGCCCTGCAGATTCCAGTGGAGCGCCCGGTGGAGCGACCGCTACCGTTCCGCCGATGAATCCGCCCGATACGGCCGCCGTCGCGGCGCCCGAAATCGTCATCGCCCCGCCCGGTCGCTGGCGGCCGGTCAACCTGCGCGAGCTCTGGGCCCACCGCGAGCTGGTCTACTTCCTCACCAAGCGCGAGCTGCAGATCCGCTACAAGCAGAGCTTCTTCGGGATCAGCTGGGCGGTGCTGCAACCGCTCACCTTCGCCGCCATCTTCGCGGTCATCATCGGGGGAGTCCTCCATTACCAGCCTCCCGGCAACCTGCCCTTTCTGGTCTTCGCCGTGGCGAGCATCGTGCCCTGGCTGTTCACGGCGCAGGCGATCCAGGGCGCCGCGGGAAGCCTGGTGCTCGACGCCAACCTGATCGCCAAGGTGTACTTCCCCCGCCTCGCCCTGCCGCTCTCCAAGGGAGCCAGTCTGTTGATCGACCTCGGGATCGCCTTGGTGCTCGTCGTCGTCGTGACGCTTCTCTTTGGGGTCACGATCGCGTCCACCGCGTGGCTGGTTCCGGCATTCCTGCTGCTCGGCGTGGTGACCGCCTTCGCGATCGGCACCTTCCTGGCGGCGGTCAACGTCAAGTACCGGGACATTCAGCTTGTGGTGCCGATGTTCGTTCAGATCATGTTCTTCGCCAGCCCCGTGCTTTATGACGGGACCCAGGTCGGGGATCAGGCCGGCCAGTTCGTGCACTACCTCTACTCCGTGAACCCGATGGCCTCGGTACTGGACGGAATGCGCTGGGCCCTGTTCGACACCCCGTATCCCGGGACGATCAACATCCTGATCTCGATCACGAGCGCGCTCGTCATCCTCCTCGGCGGCCTCCTCTACTTCCGCCGCGTCGAGAACTTCTTCGCGGACGTCATATGAGCGACACGGCGATCGAGGTCAAGGGGCTGGGTAAGCGGTTCGACATCGGTGAGACCACGGGTGGATACATGCTGCTCACCGAGCAGATCGCCGCGCGGCTTCGAGGCCGGGGGCGGCGTCCGAGGAAACAGGAGTTCTGGGCACTGCGGGATGTCGGGTTCGAGGTCGAGCAGGGCGAGATGTTCGGTGTCATCGGCCACAACGGCGCCGGCAAGAGCACCCTGCTGAAAATCCTCTCCCGGATTACCCCGCCCACCGTCGGCGAGGCTCATCTGCGCGGCCGGGTGGGAGCGCTGCTCGAGGTCGGCACCGGCTTTCATCCGGAGCTGACCGGGCGCGAGAACGTCTATCTCAACGGCGCCATCCTCAACATGAAGCGGGCGGACATTCAGCGGCGCTTCGACGAGATCGTCGAGTTCGCGGATGTCGGGCCCTTCATCGACACCCCGGTGAAGCGCTACTCGAGCGGCATGCAGCTCCGTCTGGCCTTCTCGGTCGCCGCGCACCTCGAGCCCGAGATCCTGATCGTCGACGAGGTGCTCTCGGTCGGCGACATGGCCTTCCAGCAGAAGTGCCTGGATCGAATGGAGGGGGCGTCCAGGGAGGGCAGGACGATCGTCTTCATCAGCCACAACCTCGCCGCCGTGCGCAGCCTGTGCGACCGGGCGATGCTCCTCAGCCGCGGCAGGGTGAGCGCGATCGGCGGCGTCGGCGAGGTGATCCGCGAGTACGTCGGCGAGGTGGAGCGGGACCTGCCGAGGAACCTGCGGGAGCGTGAGAACCGCGACGGCTCCGGAGAGCTCCGCTTCGTCGACATGCGCCTGGAGCGCGACGGCCAGGTGATCGACAGCCCCACCAGCGGAGAGGACATCGACATCGTCCTCAACTACGAAACCCAGGGCGACCGGGCGTACCGCACGGTCAACTTCGGCATGACGGTCTTCTCTCTCGAGGACAGCGCCCCGCTGCTCAACCTCTCCTCGGAGACCGTAGGTGCGGTCTTCCAGAACGTGCCGCCTCGGGGCGAGGTGCGCTGCAGGCTCCACAACTGCCCACTGCCCGCCGGCCAGTACTTCATGAGCATCTGGGCCGATCTGGCGGGAGAGATGCTGGACGGGGTCCACCGGGCCTTCGAGCTGACGGTCATGGGCGGGGACTTCTACGGCAGCGGCCGACAGCCCAATCCGGACCACCGCACCGTCCTGGTCCCGAACGAGTGGTCGGTGTCCGAGTCGTCCGAGCCGGAGCTCTCCGAGCCGCCCACCGACCCCGCCTACAGCGCCAAGACCTCGGCGTAGCGCTCCGCCACCCGGGCGAACGAGGTCTCGCTCGCGTAATCGTCCTGAGCGCTCTTGATCCGTCTGCGTAGGCTCTCGTCCCGCAGGGCGAGAATCATCTGATCCGCCAGCCCATCGGCGGAGCTGTCCTCGGGCACATTGAGGACGACGTCCGGCGGCAGCTCGGTGGACCAGCCGATGCCCGTGGCGATCACCGGGACCCTGGCCGCGATGCAGTCGGAGACCGCCCCCGATGCGCCGGCGTTGAACGGCGAGCGCAGCTGAACCGCCAGTTCGGCCGACTGCAGGACCTCCCAGTACTCCAGCTTCTCGGCGCGGCCGCGCAGCACGACCGAGCCCTCGATCCCGAGGCGGGCCAGCATCGAGGAGAGCTGGTCGCGCTCGGAGTCCGCGATCTCGCCGACCACCTCGAGGCGTGCGTCGGGCATGGCGGCCGCAACCCGCGCGAATCCCGACAGCAGCAGCGGCATCTGCTTGGCGACCGAGCTCACGATCCCGAGGGTCACGATCGTCGGCCCCTCATGGCCGGACACATCGGGCCTCGACGGGGCGTCGGGGATCGGCACGCCGTGTGGAACGACATGCGCGCGAGGGGCGTCGGCCGGGGCCTCCATCCGCAGGATGTCCCGCTGGTGCTCCGAGTGCACGATCAGCTGCTCCGCGTGCTCCTGGATCTCGCGGGTCATGAAGATGCCCTTGCCGACGTAGACCTGTGGAGCCCAAACGTGCCTCAGCTCCCAGTCGGAGACCCGGTGCCCGTACATCTCCCGAAGCCGATCGAGCAGCCAGGCGGGGTCCCGCCCATGTCGCTGCTGCTGGACCGCCATGTAGAGACCGAGCAGGCGCACGTCGTGGGCGAGGATCGCGCCCGGTTTCCTCATCAGAGCCTCGAAGGCATGTACGTGGTAGGGCGAGCCCCCGAGCGTGTAGAGCACCCGGTCGTAGTCGCGGAGGCCCCCGAGCCAGTCGAATTCGCTCGCGGTGAACAGGCCGACTCCCTCCGGCTCGAGCGAGCGGTCGTAGACGGTCCCGTTCTCGGGCACCGGTGCGATCACGTCCACGTCGGCGTGCGCCAGCAGCTCCTCGACGAGCCGCCGGCTGTGCGTCGCGACGCCGGTCCACTGGGGCGGCCAGGGCGTGACCATCGCCACCCGCTTCCTCGAGCGCGATCTCAGCGGCCGAGCCGGGGCCTCGAGCGCGCGCTCGTATCCCTCGAGCGTCCGCTCGGCCACCCGTTCCCAGGTGTAGAGCTCGACTCTCCGGCGCGAGCGCTCGCGGAGCGATTCCAGCTCCGCTGGGTCGTCGAGCAGGCGCTCGAGGCACTTCGCCAGGTCAGCCGGATCCGCCGGGTCGAAGGTCGCCTCGAGGTCGCCGAGGATCTCGGGGATCGAACTGGTCCGGCTCGCGGCGATCGGTGCTCCGCAGGACATCGCCTCGAGGATCGGCAGGCCCGCCCCCTCGTACAGGGACGGGAACAGGAAGAGGGCACAGCTGCGGTAGAGCGCGGCGAGCTCGGAGTCCGAGACGTAGCCCGTGAAGAGCACGTCGCCTCGGTCGATCCCGCGCTCGGCTCCATACGCGGTGAGCTCCTCCTTGCGGTCGTCGGACAGCTTGCAGGCGATGACCAGCTGGTGCGACCGCCGCGTGGCCTCGCCCAGCAGGGCGTAGCCGTCGATCGCCCCGAGCATGTTCTTGCGGGGGTCGTCCCCGCCGACGTAGAGGACGAATCCCGGCCGCAGTGGCGGGAAGGCGCGTCGCAGCGTCTCCTCGGCCTCCTCGCGCGAGCCGACCAGCGAGGAGAACCGCCGCGAGACGCCGCAATCGATGACCGTGACCTGGCTCTCGCTGAGGCCGAGATGCTCGACGGCATCCCGCGCAGTCTGCTCGGAGATCGCGAGCGCGTGGTCCGCCCGCCGCAGCAGTCCGAGGCGGGCGAAGTAGGCCGCCTTCGAGACCGGCTCCGGGTCCAGGTACCGGTCCCGGAAGATCAGTGGAATGAAGTCGTAGAGAGTGACCACGGTTCGGACGCGGGGCGACCGCGCCCATCCCGGCCAGAGATCGTCGAGCGACGTCGTCAGATCCATGGGGGAGGCCACGTGGTAGATCGCCGGCGGCCCGGAAGCCGGCGCGAGGTGGTTGGGGGCCCAGTGCAAGAGGTCGGATCCGATCAGCGGGTCCAGCACCCGGGGGATCGCCTGATCGGGGTCGAGGTGAATGGATCCGATCACCTCGGAGGCCTGCTCGCAGAGGGCAGCGAGCTGCTCGCCGATGAACCGGCCGATCCCGCGTTCGGCGTAGTGGATGCTCTGCGCGCCCTGGGCATCGACCCAGACGCTCCCTGGTTCGAGGTCCATGGTCAGTCCGTGGAGACGGAGGGAGCCGGCGAGTCGCTGGGTTGATCCAGCATCGGATCGCCGGCGCCGCCGGCGTCGATGCGGCTGGCGATCCGCTCGATCTCGCTCTCCAGCTTCGCGAGCCGCGCGTTGATCTCGCGCAGCTCCGCCCCGACGTGGTCGATCGACTCGGCGGAGGCGGACCCGAGGACCCTCGCCTCGTCGGTCAGCTCGCGGAGCTGATCACGCTGAGCCGCCTGCGCGACCAGGCCCAGTATCTGCTTGAGCCGGAAGAGGACGTGGTGAAGCGCCCGGTTGGCGGCAGAGAGGATGCGTAGGGGAAGAGACGGCGAATCCAGAGCCCCGGCATGATAGCCACGGCCTGCCGGGCCGATCAGGTTGAATGGCGCCGTGCCGAAGCGCGCCTTGATCACCGGGATCACCGGTCAGGATGGGAGCTACCTGTCCGAGCTCCTTCTGGAGAACGGCTACGAGGTCCACGGTCTGGTGCGGGGTTCCGTCGAGGAGCGCTTCGAGCGGCTGGAGGCGATCCAGGACTCACTCACCCTCCACGCGGCGGACCTGGTGGACGAGAGCTCGCTGATCGACGTCATGCGGACCGTCGATCCGGACGAGGTCTACAACCTCGCGGCGATGTCGTCGGTGTCGCAGTCGTGGCGACTCGCGGTGGCCACGGCCGAGTACACGGCGGTCGGGGTGACGCGCCTGCTGGAGGCGATCCGGGACGTCTGCCCGGAGGCCCGCTTCTACCAGGCTTCCTCCTCGGAGATGTTCGGACGCGCCAGGGAGTCGCCGCAGAACGAGAAGACGCCCTTCTATCCGCGCAGCCCCTACGGGGTCGCCAAGGTCTACGGCCACTTCATCACTGTCAATTACCGCGAGAGCTTCGGGATCAGCGCCTGCTCGGGGATCCTCTTCAATCACGAGTCGCCCAGGCGCGGGCGCGACTTCGTCACCCGGCACATCACCCGGGGCGTGGCTCAGATCAAGCTCGGCCTCACCGACGAGCTGGTCCTCGGCAACGTCGACGTCCGCCGGGACTGGGGTTACGCGAAGGAGTACGTCGAGGCGATGTGGCTGATGCTCCAGCAGGAGAGCCCGGAGGACTTCGTGATCGGGACCGGCGTCTCCCACTCGGTGCGTGACCTGGTCGAGTTCGCCTGCCGCGCGGCCGGCCTCGCGCCGGAGGACCACGTCCGGATCGATCCGGAGCTCGCCAGGCCGGCTGAGATCGAGGAGGTCGTCGCGGACGCCTCGAAGGCGAAACGGGTGCTGGGCTGGGAGCCGAAGATCAGGTGCGAAGAGGTGATCGAGATGATGGTGAAGGCCGACCTCGACCGGCTCCGCTCGGCCTAACGCCGCCGCGCCACGGCCTGCCGCAGGCGGCTGAGTCCCTCTTTCACCCTCTGGGTGCCCTCGGCCCATCTCCCCGGAGGGAACTCCGAGGCGCGCCGTCTCCACTCCGCCGTCGCGGAGCCCGACTTCACCATCGCGAGGTGGACGCTGGTGAAGAGGTACGGGCCCTGCTGCAGGACGATGTGCGGGTACTGGGTCCAGACCTGCACCTGGGCTCGCGGCTCCGCGAGCGCCTGCTGCAGGTCGACCGGCGCGCGCAGGGTCTCGTCCGAGACCCTCGTCTCCAGCGGCGTCCCGGGGTCCCACCAGATCCCGTCGAGGACCGTCGCCCGGAGGGCGGCCTCGTCGAACAGGAAGACGCCCGGCCAGCCATGGCCCGCTCCCCTGATCCTGAACTCGGTCGCGAGCGCTGCGACCCCGCCCGGCCGCAGCACCCTGTAGATCTCCTCGATGCTCCGCCTGATCTCCCGGAACCCGCCGAAGTGCTCGATGGAGCTCGACGAGAAGACCGCGTCGAACGAGTCGTCCGGGAAGTCGAGCTCGAGGGCGTTCATGTTCCTGACCTCGAGGCGGTCCGGGTTCCACGGGCCATCCCAGAAATTCCCCGGATCGCTGAGCATCTCCGCGCTCGAGTCGGTCTCCGACCAGTCGTCCTCGGCCTCGTAGAGGTCGGTCGCGACCACCCGGCCGACCTGCGTGGTCAGCCAGTAGATCGTCGCCTCGTGGCCGGCGCCGACGCCGAGGACGCTGGCGTCGTCCCCGAGCGTCCCGAGCTCCCGGAAGGCGCGGGCGGTCATCGCGACCTCCCAGTACTTGCGGTACTCGTGGCCCGCCGGGAAGTCCTTGCCGAAGTGCTCGCGATCCGTCTCGAAGATCTCGCGGATCAGATCTCGCAGCTCGGGATCCCGGAAGTCCTCGAGCTCGCAGACCTTGCAGTGGCCGAGCGAGTTCAGACGCCCTCGTGGCTGTAGCGGGTGACCTTGCCGGCGAGTTGGTCGTCCAGCGCCGTCACGTCCGCGTCCACCATCAGCTCCACCAGCTCCTGGAAGTGCACCTTCGGCTCCCAGCCGATCTTCTCGCGGGCCTTTGAGGCGTCCCCAAGAAGCACGTCGACCTCCGACGGCCGGTAGTACTTCGGGTCGATCTCGAGGTACTTCTCGGGATCCAGATCCTGTCGCGCGAAGGCGGTCTCGACCGCCTCGCGAACCGTGTGCGTCTCCCCGGTGGCGATCACGAAGTCCTCCGGCTCGTCGGTCTGAAGCATTCGCCACATCGCCTCGACGTAGTCCGGGGCATAGCCCCAGTCGCGCTGCGCGTCGAGGTTGCCGAGATAGAGCTTCTTCTGCAGGCCGGCCGCGATCCGCGCAACCGCGCGGGTGATCTTCCGGGTGACGAACGTCTCGCCGCGGCGCGGGGACTCGTGGTTGAAGAGGATCCCGTTGACGGCGAACATCTCGTACGCCTCGCGGTAGTTGACGGTCGCCCAGTAGGCGGCGACCTTCGCGACTCCGTACGGGCTCCGCGGGTGGAAGGGCGTCGACTCGTTCTGCGGAGGCGGCGCGGCGCCAAACATCTCGGAAGACGACGCCTGGTAGAAGCGGGTGCGCACCCCGGCCTCCCTGATCGCCTCGAGCAGCCGCACGGTCCCGGCGCCCGTGACGTCGAAGGTGTACTCGGGGATGTCGAATGAGACGCGCACGTGGCTCTGGGCGCCGAGGTGGTAGACCTCGTCGGGCTGGAGCTCATAGAGGAGCTTCACCAGCGCGACCGAGTCGGAGAGGTCGCCGTAGTGGGTGAAGAGCCGGACGCCCTGCTCGTGGGGGTCGTGGTAGAGATGGTCGATCCGGTCGGTGTTGAAGCTCGAGGAGCGGCGGACGATGCCGTGGACCTCGTAGCCCTTCTCCAGCAGGAGCTCGGCCAGGTAGGAGCCGTCCTGGCCGGAGATCCCGGTGATCAGGGCGCGCCTGGTCGTCCCCTCAACCCGGGGAACGACGGGGTGAGCGTCGTTTGAGTCCGCCACGGGGGCGCCAATATAGGCCGTTGCGGGAAACGCCTACTCTCCCCCGCCGGATGGCGATGCTCTCGGTCATCACCCCCGCGCGCAACATGGCGAACTTCCTGCCGGAGACCCTCGATAGCGTCGCCGCGCTGCGCACGCCGCACGAGCACATCGTCGTCGACGGAGCCTCGGACGACGGCACGGTGGAGCTGCTCGAGCGCCGCGAGGACCCCAACCTGACCTGGATCTCCGAGCCGGACAGCGGTCAGACGGAGGCGGTCAACAAGGGGCTGGGCCGGGCCCAGGGGGACCTGCTCGCCTGGGTCAACGCCGACGACGCCTACATACCCGGCGCGATCGACCGGGCCCTCGATCACCTGGACCACAACCCCGAGGTTGGCGCGATTTTCGGAGCCGTCAACTACATCAACGAGCACGGGGAGGTCTTCCGCACTCTGGTCCCGCCGAGTTGGAGCTGGCGCAAGTACCTCTATTTCGGCGCGTTCGTGACCACGCCCACGATCATTTGGCGCCGCGAGCTCCTCGAGCAGGCGCCCTCGCTGAACGAGCGCTACACGGACGCCGCTGACTACGACTTCTACCTGCGGCTGCTCCGCGGGGCGCGGGTCGACCGGATCTCCGAGCCCTATCTCAACTTCCGTTACCACCCCGCCTCCAAGACCACGACCGATGTCTGGGTGCAGCTCAACGAGGCGATGGAGATCCGGCTCGCGTGGGCGCGCAACCCCCTGCAGCGGGGGATCATGCGGGGCTGGGAGGCGAGCCGGCGGGCGGTCCTGCCGCGAATCTCCTCCTGGCCGCATCCCGAGCCGCGCGGGGTGGTGAAGCTCCTTCGCCGGATCGGCGCCCGTGGCTAGCGTCGGCGAGGCGCCGAGCGAGGGCGGGCCGGTGCACGATCACCCCTCCCTGCGGCTGCGCGTCGCGGCCTGGCTGGCGCGCGGGATCGAGTGGGTGCTTCGCCATCACCGGCTGGCGCCCGTCATGTTCGCAGGGGCCGGCGCGAATGCCCGGCTGAGCGCGCTGTTCCTGCGCGGCGAGGGCCGCGAGTGCCCCTGCTGCGGCGGCCACTTCCGGCGCATGTCGCGACGGCGGATCTCGGGCTGGGGCGGCATCTGCCCTCGTTGCCGTTCGCACCCCCGCCACCGAGCGATCGCGCTGCTGCTCGCCCGGGGCGACCTTCCCGGGCGCCGTCTCCTCCACTTCGCTCCTGAGCCGCTGCTCGACGCGGTCTTCGCCCGCCTGCCGGACGTCGAGCGCGTCACCGCCGATCTCCATGCCCCCGCCGACCTGCGCCTCGACGTCTCCGACATGGACCTCCCCGACTCCTCCTTCGACCTGATCCTCTGCAGCCACGTCCTCGAGCACGTCCCGGACGACCGCGCCGCGATGCGCGAGCTGCGCCGGGTGCTCACCGACGGCGGCGTGGTGCTCGTGCTCGTCCCCCACCGCCCAGAGGTGACGACCTACGAGGACCCCTCGATCGAATCGCCGCTCGGCCGGATGGTTGCTTTCGGCCAGCAGGACCACGTCCGCATCTACGGCGCGGACCTGCCGGACCGGTTGCGCGAGGCCGGCTTCGAGGTCGAGGACCGCACCGCCGCGGAGCTCTTCGACGAGCGGACCGTGGAGCGAGCGGAGCTCGACCCGGACGAGCACCTCTTCCTCTGTCGGGTGCCCGCGGGCTAGCGGACCGCCGGCCGGTCCCGTCGGAAGAGGACCCTCTCGTAGAGCGCCTTCTCGATCGGCGCCGGGACCGGGCGCCAGGCCCAGTACGTCCGGTAGGCGAGACGGTGCAGCGGGCCGAGATCGGTCTGCCTCGCGAACTCCCCGCGCCGGGCGAACAGCTCGGCGTGCTTGGCACGGATCTGGCGGTAGACGTGCCGGTAGCGGCGCCGGTGCTCCTCGTTTCCGGAGCGCTCGTGCTTGCGGTACTCGTGGGTGACCCGGTCGATCTGAAGCCCCCGCCAGCCCTTCTCGAGCGCGCTCAGGCAGAAGTCCCAGTCCTCGTAGCCGTCGATCGTCGAGTCGAAGCCGGCGGCGTCCTCCCAGCAGCGCCGGCGGACCAGCCCGAGCTGGGCGCCGGCGATCGAGCGGTGGAGCAGGATGTAGGGGTCGAAGTCGGGGAAGCGCAGGACCCCGGACCAGGCACCGATCAGCTTCATCAGGCCGTAGCAGTACCCAACGTCCGCGTTGGCCTCCAGCGGCGGGCGCAGGACGTCGAGCGCATCGGGGGTGAGGCGGTCGTCGGCATCGACCATCAGGAGGAGCTCGGAGTCGGAGTTCTCGAACCCCGCGTTGCGGGCGGCCGCGACGCCGGCGTTCTTCTGCCTGATCACCTCGACCTCGCCCGGCACCTCCTCGAGGGCGCGGATCGTCTCCTCGTCGGTCGAGCCGTCATCGACCACGATCACCTTCGGCGGCCCGCCCTCCTGGACAAGCGCGCGGTCGACCGACTCGAGCATGAACCGCCCGTGGTTGAAGCAGGGGATCACAACCGTGATGTCGCTGTGTCTGGCCATGGTCCGGGCGCAGGGTAGATGGAGACTAGGATCGGTTCGATGACGGAGGACCGCGAACCGCGCCCGGTCTCCAGGTCGAGCTCCGAGCTGATCCGCTGGATGAGCATTCAGGACGCGAACTCCGCCGGTTTCGTCCACGGCGGGGTCGTGATGAGGATGTGCGACGAGGTCGCGGGGATCGCCGCCATCCGCCACTCCGCCTGCCGGGTGGTGACGGCCGGGATGGATCGGATGACCTTCACGGAGCCGGTGCACGTCGGGGAACTGCTCCGCTGCCGCGCCTGCGTGAACGCGGTCTGGCGGACGTCGATGGAGGTCGGCGTCCGCGTCGAGGCCGAGAACGCCGTCACCGCGGAGGTCCGCCACACGAGCACCGCCTACCTGACGATGGTCGCGGTCGACGAGCGCGGCCAGCCGATCGAGGTGCCTCCGCTGATCCCCGAGACGCCGGATGAGGAGCGGCGCCAGCGCGAGGCGGAGACCCGGCGCCGGAACCGGCTCTCCGAGCGGGAGGAGATCCTCGACGGAAGGGCTGCCCAGGGCGCGACAAAGTAGTCCCGCGGCGCCTCGCGCCCGCTCCTATCCTTCCCCCTGCCCCGATGCCCCTCACGGCCGACCGGCGAACCGAGGAGCCCCAGCGTGCGAACGCGATCCGCGCTCGGACCACCGTCGTGCTGCCGGCCTACAACGAGGGGGCGGCGCTGCCGCACGTCCTCGACGAGCTCGGCGAGTACCTCGACGGAACCTACGAGGTGCTGGTGATCGACGACGGGTCCACGGACGACACCGCCGACGTGGCCGAGCGCTACCCGGTCCGCCTCGTGCAGCACGGCACCAATCGCGGGAAGGGCGTCGCGATCCGGACGGGCATCGCCGAGGCTCAGGGCGAGAACGTGGTGATCATGGACGCGGACGCCACCTACCCCGTGCCCGCCATCAAGGAGATGGTCGAGCTCCTCGACGACAACGACCTGGTTCGGGGCATTCGGGAATCCGAGGGCGACAGCATGCCGATCGTCAACCGGATCGGGAACTGGCTCTTCAACAAGCTGCTCGCGATCAGCCACGGCCTCGAGGGGACCGATCACCTCAGCGGGCTGTACGCGATGCGGCGGTCGGCGGCGGTCAAGCTCGGCACCGAGGCCCGCGGCTTCGACATCGAGACGGAGATCGGCATCAAGGCCCGGGCCCGCGGCCTGCGCGAGGCGACGATCCCGATCTCCTACCTGCCGCGGGTCGGCGAGAAGAAGCTCAGCCCGTGGAAGGACGGGCTGCGGATCCTCGGCAGGGTGATCGTGCTGCTCCTGATCTACAACCCGACGCTGACCTTCATCGTGCCGGGACTGGTCCTGATGGCGATCTCGGTGACCGGCGCGGTGCTGCTCTCCAACGGCCCGGTCCACACCTCCTACCTCGGCCTCAACATTCACAGCTTCATCGTCGCCGCGCTCGGAGTGCTCGCCGCCTTCCAGCTGGTGATCTTCGGCGTGGCCGCCGCGCTCTACGGCGTCGAGGCCGGCAAGCAGCCGCCCCGGTGGCTGCGGCGCGTGATCTCCGTCCGCTTCCGCCTTACGGTGGGGCTGCTCGGACTCGTGCTCATGCTCGGCTCGATCGCAAAGCTGATCCAGCTCACGATCCAGTGGGCCGGCAACAACGTCTTCACGGACACGCGCGGTCTTGTCCTCACGACGAGCTTCCTGGTGCTCGGCCTGCAGGTGATCTCGGCGGTGCTCTTCATCTCGATCTTCAGTGGGCGCCTGAGCAGGGCGGTCGAGCAGGACGCGGCCCGCACGAGCGGCGCGAGCTGACGGGTCGCCCGCCATGCCTAGCTCCGATCCCGCTCCGGGCTCCGCTCCGCTGGTCTCGGTCGTAGTCGTCAACTACAACGGGGCCGACGCGCTCGGCCGGTGCCTCGAGGCGCTGGCCGCCGACGCGGACGACGGGAGCACCGAGGTCCTCGTCGTCGACAACGCTTCCTCCGACGGCAGCTACGCGGTCGCCGAGACGGCGGCCGCTCGCCACGACTCGATCCGCCTCCTCCGCTCGCCGACGAACCGCGGGTACGCCGGCGCGGTGAACCTCGCCCTGGCGGACGCCCGCGGCACCTACGTGGCCGTGCTGAACATGGACGTCGTCGTCAGCCGCGGCTGGCTCGAGCCGTTGATCTCCTTCCTCGAGGCGAACCCCGTCGCCGGCGCCGTGTGCCCGCTGATCCTGCTCGAGTCCGATCCCGGCAGGATCAACGCGGCCGGGCAGAACATCCACGTCACCGCCCTCGGCTTCAATCGCTGGCTGGCGGAGCCGCGGGTACGCGCGGGAAGCGAGCCGTTCCGCGTCAACGGGCTCCACGGCGCCGCATTCCTGATCCGCCGCCACCTCCTCGAGTCGATCGGCGGCTGGAACGAGAGCGGGTTCCTCTACCACGAGGACGTCGAGCTCTCCTGGCTGCTGCGCGTGGCGGGCCGCGAGATCTACTGCGTGCCCGGCTCGACGGTGAGCCACGACTACCTCCTGACGATGTTCCCCCACAAGCTCTTCCTGCTCGAGCGCAACCGGTGGGCGATGCTCCTCTCCAACACACGAGCCCTGACGCGGCTGGCGCTCTCACCTCTGCTCGCGCTCAGCGAGCTGATGCTCTGGGGCTACTGCCTGCTGCGCGGGCGCTCGTTCCTGCGGGCCAAGCTCGATAGCTACCGGTGGATCTCGGGCAACCGCGAGCGGATCCGGGAGCGCCGCCGATTCGTCGAGTCGCTGCGCCGCCGCTCCGACTGGGGCGTACTGCGCCCACTGCACTGGGGCTATCCGCTCGACCAGTTCGTCACGCTTGGGCGCGAGCGCGGCGATTCCGAGCGGAACCGAATCGGCTCGTAGGGCTTAGACCCGCTTTCGACCCGACTCCATATCCTCCCCGCCCCTGGCCACCTTCTCCGGAACCTATCTCTCTGCAGGGATAATCCTGCTCGGCTCGCTGCTGGTCGGCCGGGCGGCGCTGCTCGCGCTCGGACGCCACCGAGCCTCCTTCCTCGAGGGTCCCGTCGGGCTCGCGATCCTGATCCTGGTCTGCACCGTCGTGATCCGGCTGCCGGGTGACGCCGTGACCTCGCTGGTCGCCAGCGCGATCCTCGTCGTGGCCTCGCTCGGCTTCCTGTTCGTCCGCCGCGAGGCGATTCTCGGGCCGGCGGTGGGGCTCGCCCTCCCGGTGGGCCTGGTAGCGGCCCTCCTCGCCTCCCTGCCCTTCATCGCCAGCGGCCACCTCGGCATCCCGGGCGTGGGCCTCAACAACGACTTGGCGATGCACCTGGTCGACACCGACTACCTGCTCGACCCGACGGGCCCCCAGCCGCAGAGCATCGTCAACGGATACCCGGTCGGGCCTCACAGCCTGGTCGCGACGGTTGCCAACCTGCTCGGCACCGAGCCGCTGCAGGGCTGGCTCGGCCTGCTCATCGCCGCTCCCATCCTCACGGCGATCACCTCTCTCGGCCTCCTGCGCGGACTGCCGGGCTGGCGCCACATCCTCGCCGGCGCCCTGGTCGGCCTCGCCTACCTGACGGCCTCGGTGCTCGGCATCGCCGGCTTCAAGGAGCTGATCGCCGGCATGTTCCTGATCGCCTTCGCGATCGGGCTTCGGGAGATCGAGCGGGAGAGCGACGGCCGCATCGCGATCGTGATCGGACTCGCGCTGATCACCGCCGCGATGATCCCGGTCTACAGCCTGCCGGGCATCGCCTGGCTCGCGGGCACCGCGGGGGTCTGGCTGTCGGCGCACCTCCTGCGCATCCGGACGGAGAGCGGGCCGGACGGCGTGCGGCAGGCGGTGCGAGCCTCGCGACCGATCGTGATCCCGGCGGCGATCGTCCTCGTGCTCGTCGTCCTCGCCGAGCTTCCGAAGATCATCGACTTCCTCCAGTCGGGCTCGGTCGGGAACGTCGCCGACACCAACAGCAAGCTCCGCTACGTCGTCTCACCGTTCGAGACGCTCGGCGTCTGGCCGAGCGGCAACTGGCTGCTCGGCACCCATGACTTCTCCCACGACTGGGTGTACTGGCTCTTCGGTCTGATCGGTCTCGCGGGGCTGGTCGTGGGCTTCGCCTGGTGGCTTGGACGCCGCGACTACGCCGTTCCCGCCGCGGTCGTCTCCGGCTTCGTCGTCTACCTCTTGACGAAGTACGTCGAGGACGGCGGCCTCTACATCCTCGCCAAGGCCGTCGTCGTCCCCGCCTCGGCGGTGATGCTGCTCGTCATCACGGCGCTGCTGGCCCCGGGCGGTGCCCCGGCGAAGCGGGTATTCGCGGTGGTCTTCATCGCGCTGGGCGCGTACTCCTCGTTCCTGGCCCTGCGTGACACGATCGTGGCACCGACCGGCCGCCTCGAGCAGCTGGCCGAATTCCGGGGCCGGGTCGACGGTCAGAGCGTGCTCGCGCTGACCAGCGACCGCTTCACCGACTACGCGCTGCGAACCGCCACCGTCTACAGCCCGGCCTACAACTCCGAGAACCGCGTGCCGTCCACCGGGGCGAAGACCCAGCGCCTGCCGATCGACTTCGACTCGGTGCCGTTCGACGTGCTCAACCAGTACCCGTACGCGGTGACCACGAGCGCCGTCTACCAGAGCCAGGCGCCGCCGGGGTGGACCCTGGCCGCCTCGAATGCGTCCTACAGGCTCTGGAAGCGCACAGGAAGGTCCCCGAACGTCGCGATCCTGGCCGAGGAGGCGAGGCCCGGCCGGATCTTCCGCTGCAAGACGGCGAAGTTCCGCAGGATCCTGGAGGGCGGGGGCCAGGCTGTCGTCTGGCCGCGGCCCGTGATCGCCAAGCGGCTCTACTGGAAGGCGGGAGCGGCCGGCGGCGCCGTGGCCGAGGGCGGCGTCAGCGCCGGCAAGGGGGCTCCGCTCGACAACAACCTCGCGCCGGGCGAGACGGCGAGCCAGACGATCACGCTCCGGCCGGGGCAGTGGAAGCTCTCGATCCAGTACGTGAGCCCGGTAACCGGCATCGTGGTGAGGGCACCCGGGGTGGCGACCCGCCTTCCCGCCGGCATGGACGCCGCGATTCCATACCGGCCCGACCAGGGCCCCTACTGGACGGCCGGCAAGGTGACCAGCAGGGGCGGCCCGATCACGGTCAGCGTCCAGGCGGACGACGTCAACTTGCTGCAAAAGGTGCTCGGCGTCGACGCTCCCGCGGTGATCGGCAACCTGACGGCCGTCATGCGCACCGGCTTTCGCACCCTGCCCACGGCGTCCGCCTGCGCCCACTACGTGGACCACGTCGTCGGCGGCAACGTGGCGAGCAGGCCTGGACAGAAGGACGGCGCGGCCGGCAAGCAAACATCCGGCGGGAAGTGACGGCGTCCCTACACTCCCGCGCATGAAAGTTGGAGTCGTGGGGCTGGGGTACGTCGGGCTGCCGCTTGCGGTGGCGTTCGCCGAGGAGGGCCATGAGGTCGCCGGCCTCGATGCGGATCCGCGCAAGATCGACGCCCTGGCGGAGGGCCGCAGCTACATCGAGGACGTCCCCTCCGAGAAGATCGTGGCGCTCGCCGACCGGCTCACGGCCACCAGCCGCTACGCGGACCTGAGCTCCTGCGACGCGGTGATCATCTGCGTCCCCACGCCGCTCACGAACTCCCGCGAGCCCGACCTGAGCTACATGATCGATGCAGCGACCTCACTGGCGGCCGTGATGCAGAAGGGCCAGCCGGTCGTGCTCGAGTCGACGACCTACCCGGGCACGACGCGAGAGCGGCTGCGCCCGATCCTCGAGGAGTCCGGGCTCGCCGCCGGCCGCGACTTCAACGTCGCCTTCTCCCCCGAGCGGATCGACCCCGGCCGGACCGACTACACGATCCGGACCACGCCGAAGGTGGTCGGGGGCCTGACGAAGGAGTGCACGGCGCGCGCGGTCGCCCTCTACAGCGAGATCTGCGACCAGGTGCTCGAGGTCTCGACGCCGGACGCCGCCGAGCTCACCAAGCTGCTCGAGAACATCTTCCGCTCGGTCAACATTGCGCTGGTCAACGAGCTGGCAATGCTCTGCGAGCGCCTCGACGTCGACGTCTGGGAGGTCGTCGACGCCGCCGCCTCGAAGCCGTTCGGCTTCATGCGCTTCGACCCGGGCCCCGGTATGGGCGGCCACTGCCTGCCGGTCGACCCCTTCTACCTCGCCTACAAGGCCCGCGAGCACGATTTCTACACCGAGTTCATCGAGCTCGCGGGGAAGATCAACCAGAACCAGCCGCAGTGGTGCGTGCGGCGGATCGAGCGGGCCCTGAACCAGGCGGCGAAGCCGACGAACGGGTCGAACGTGCTGCTACTCGGGGTCTCGTACAAGGCGGGCGTCGGCGACATCCGCGAGTCGCCCGCCCTGAAGATCATCCACCTGCTTCGCGGCCTCGGCGCCGAGGTCACCTACCACGACCCGCACGTCCCGGAGCTCCCCGATCTGGAGGTCTCCTCGACCCCGCTCGAGGAGTCGCTGGCAGCCGCGGACCTGGTCTGCATCGTGACCGCGCATCCCTCGATCGACTACGCCGCCGTGGTGGCGCGGTCCTCGCTCGTCCTTGATTTCCGTGGCGTCACCCGCGACCTCGAGTCCGAGAAGCTGGTCCGGCTCTAGCGGCGCACTAGGGTTCGAGGCCGTGGCCAACCCAAGGGCCGAGGCCGAGGACATGCTGGGCGGTGACTACGAGGCTCGCGTCCTCGAGCCCTCCCCGCCGGCGGTCGGCCCGCCCGACTACACGGACGACCCGGTCGCTCCCGGCGAGGTCCCGGAGGGCCGCGACCTGGTCTCGCCGGTTCACAACCGCGGCGACCTGACCTGGGACGAGGTCGCCGAGGACGAGCCTGAGCTCGCGCCATGGTGTGCGGAGCGCTGGCTCGGGGCCTGGAAGCGGCTCGAGCCGCTGTCGACCGGCTTCGCCGAGACGCGCGTGGTCCTCCACAAGGTCGCCCTGGCGGTGGTCGCGCCGGCCCGCAAGCCGGAGAACGAGATCTCGCTGCGCTATACGCGGGGCGGCTGCGGCACTCCCTTCTTCGAGGAGGGCGGAGCCGATTGCCAGGTCCGGATCGAGGGCGCCGAGCTGGTCCGCCAGCGCGGCGCAGAGGAGTCCCGCGAGCCGCTTCCAGCCGAGGCCGACGAAGCCGCCTCCCGGGCGCTCGGTGACCTCTATGGCTTCGCCTGCTCGGTGCTCGAGCAGCTCCGCGCGGACGAATCCGAGGCCGATTCCACGATCGTCAGGATCTGGCCGGAGCACTTCGACATCGCGGTCGAGCTCGGAGACGGTGCGACGCGAGCCAACTTCGGGGCTTCGCCGGGCGACGAGGACCACGAAGAGCCCTACCTGTACGTCGCTCCGTTCGACGCCGGCCTTGCCTCCGGCGAGCTCTGGAACGCGACGGGCTTTCACGGCGCCGAGCTGGGCTACGCGGAGCTGCTCGCGGCCGATGACCAGCGCCGGGCGGCGCTCGAGTTCATGTGGGAGCGCTACCGAGCCTTGCACGCAAGCTAGGCGAGGAGCAAGCCCGGCGCCGGAGGCGGTGCGGAGGCATAGAATCGCCAGGTAGGTGAGGAGGGAGAGCACCGTTCGCAGGAGTGGCCGAACCGCGGTCGCCGCGGGGCTGCTCGCCGGCGTCATCGCGGTAACGGCCGCCCAGCCGGCGCTGGGCGCTTTCCCGTACACCCGCGACGCCGGCGATGCCACCGACTACAAGGACCTCTTCCTCGACCCAGGCCAGGTTCCCGCCGACCTGGGCGGCGACGACTGGAAGTACGCGGCGACGCCGGAGAGCCCGAACCCCAACCTCGATCCCTTCGGGGTCGAGCTGGGCGGCGTCCGCGGGGCACACGTCGTCGACGCGGACCCCGGCGCGGCGACCGCCTGGGAGACGACGACCGGGCGCCCGGACGTCCAGATCGCGGTCCTCGACTCGGGGATTGAATGGAACAACCAGGGCGCGATGGCGAACGTCCGCTTCAAGGTCTGGCTCAACAGGGGTGAGCTCCCGGCGCCCAACGCGGGGCGAAACGACGGCGGCTCGACCACCGAGTCGCTGGTCGGCACCGACTGCGCCGGATACACGGGCGGCAACTACGACGCGAACGACGACGGGGTCTTCAACCTGCGCGACTACGCCTGCGACGACCGCGTGAACGTCACGGACTCGCGGCGCGTCGGCCCAGCCGGAATGCTGGTGCCGCAGGACCTGCTGCTCGCCTTCTCGGACGGCTCCGACGGGGTCGGCTCGAACGACGACGACAACGGCTTCGTCGACGACATCGCGGGCTGGGACTTCCTCGACAACGACAACGACCCCTTCGACGACGTCCAGTACGGGCACGGCACCGGCGAGGCCCAGGACTCGACCGCGGAGGCCGACAACGGGCAGAACGACGTCGGCTCCTGCCCGAACTGCGTGGTGATGCCGCTCCGGGTCGGCGACAGCTTCATCGCCGACGTCAACCGCTTCGCCCAGGCTGCCCTCTACGCGACCGATAACGGCGCCCTGGTGATCCAGGAGGCCCTCGGCACGCTCAACAACAGCAAGCTGGCGAGGCTGGCGGTCAACTACGCCTACGACCACGGCACCAGCGTGATCGCGTCCGCCGCGGACGAGGCGGCGCAGCACAACAACTGGCCCTCGAGCCTGCCGCACGTGATCCTCGTCAACTCGGTCACCAAGTACGACAACGACTCGGTGCCGGTGCCGCACTCCTATCTCCAGTTCAACGGCTGCACCAACTTCAATGCCAAGATCACGGTCGCCATACCGTCGAGCAGCTGCTCCTCGGAGGCGACCGGGAAGGGCTCCGGCATCGCCGGGCTGATCTACAGCGCGGCGCTCAACGCCTATGACCGGGGCAAGCTCGATCCCAGCGACGACTGCACGCGCGCCGTGGACGCGGACGATGATGGAGACCCCGATCCCTGCCTGATCACGCCGAACGAGGTGCGCCAGCTGATGGCCTCGGGCACGATCGAGGGAACCGCACAGGCCGATGACGTCAACTTCTTCCGCGGCCCGAATCCCGAGACCGACTGCACCCCGCCCGTCGCCGGCTGCACTGACCCGTATACGGGCGCCAACATCATCGGGCTCAACGCGGTCCGACCCGTGGTCACCCCGCTCGGCGCCCTGCTCACCAGCCGCTCCTATCCGGCCCGTGCCGGCCACGACCAGTTCTACGGCTATGGCCGGGTGAACGCGGCCAAGGCCGTCACGGCCCTCGTCCGCCCGCCGCTCACGGATTCGTCGGTCAAGTCCCTGATCCCGCCCGAGGTCGAGATCACCTCACCGCAGTGGTACGACCAGATCGATCCCTCGCAGACCAGCTTTGACGTCGAGGGACACGTCTCGGTGCGTCCCGGCTCGGGAACCTGCACCTACGCCGTGCTGGTTGCACCGGGCCATTACCCGAACAACGGCCTGGCCCCGAACGGCGACTTCGAGCAGGTCGGCAGCACCCAAAGCTGCGACTCCCCAGTCGACGGAACGCTCGCCACGGTCGACATCCCCCGGCTGAAGGCGCGCTTCCCCGCGGGCACCTCGTTCACCGGCGCTCAGCCCCCTCCCAATCCACTGGTCGACAACGGGCGGCCCTTCAAGGCGCCGAACGGATTCACCGTCAAGGTCGTCGCGTCCACCACCCAGTCGTCGACGAGCCTGACCGGCGAGGACGAGCGGGCCATGTGGCTGCATCGCGACGCCTCGATGCTGCCGGGGTTCCCACGCAAACTGGACGGATCCTCATCGACCGGGGACGGCGCCTCCTCGCCGGTGCTGGTCGATCTCGACGGCGACAACCGCAACGAGCTCGTGGTCGGCGGCAGCGACGGCTTCGTCCACGCCTACCGCCCGAATGGCAGCGAGCTGACCGGCTGGCCGCAGCGCACCGATCAGCCGCCGCTGCACACAGGCGAACCGGCTTTCGACGGCGGCGGCGTCACCACGAATATCGGCGGCGCGATCCTGGCCTCGATCGCAGCCGACGACGTCGACCACGACGGCGTCCCGGAGGTCTTCGCCGCTGACATGGAGGGACAGGTCTACGGCTGGGACGCCGGCGGCGACGAGATCTTCCACGAGCAATCCAACCCGGACTACTCGGGCCGGCCGCTGGCGCCCTTGGTCAACTCCCGGCACGGCAAGTTCAACCGCACCCAGCACGGGTTCATCGGCTCGCCCGTGCTCGCCGACCTCGACGGTGACCGCAAGCTCGAGATCATCGCCGCCGCGATGGACCGCCATGTCTATGCATGGCACGCGAACGGGGGCCCGGTCGCCGGCTTCCCGGTGCTGGTCGTCGACCCGGGCAAGGTGCAGTCGATCGATTTCGCTACGCACCAGGTCACGTTCAACGCGGGCGCCGGATCCGAGCAGCAGGGGGCGATCGTGGACACCCCGGCAGTGGGCGACCTGGACGGGGTGGCGAGCGGCCCGGCCGCTCAGCCCGAGATCGTGATCGGGACCAACGAGGAGTACGTCGCCGACAGCGACGGTGGCGTCAACGCCGACCTGATCAACCGCGGGCTCTTCAGCCTGGCCCAGCAACTCGGCGTGCTGAGCCCGGGAAACTCGCGGCTGTACGCCATCAAGCCGGGTGGTGACGCGGACGCGAACCCCAATCCCGGCAACGCATTCCGCCCAGGCTGGCCCGCGAAGATCGGCCTGGCGATGACGGAGCTCCTGCCCGTGGTGGGCGAGGGCGTGACCGGCTCCCCGGCGATCGGCCCGGTGAACTGCCCATCGGGCGGCGCGGGCCCGAAGGTCACAGCGATGCCGGCCGCCGGGTTCTCCTACGTCCTCAACGCGAACGCGCAGTCCTGCTACGGGAAGGACGCGAACGGCAAGGACGTGGTGCTGAACTCGCTGCTCCCGGGGGGCAACCCCCTGAAGTACGACGTCGCCAACATCTCCGCAGTCGGGCACCCTGCGTTCGCGAACCTCGGCGGCCTCGCCGCCGAGATCAGCGTCATCGCTCCGACCACCGGTCTCTTCCGTGCGCTGGACGTCGGGTTCAACGAGTACCAGGGCGGCCAGGACTTCATAATGGGTTGGGACGCGTCGACGGGGCAGCCACGGGTCGGCTGGCCAGTGGTGGTCAACGACCTCCAGTTCCTCACCGGCCCCTCGGCGGCCGACATCGACGGCCAATCCGGTGACGAGGTGGTGGGCGGCACCGCTTCGTTCGACTTGGTCGCTGCCAACAGCGCAGGGCTGCCCGTCGACGGCTGGCCCAAGCTGACCGGAGACTGGACGGTCGCAAATCCCACGATCGGCAGCTTCGGGACGGTCGACACCGGCGCCGGAGTGCACAAGCGCGTGATCGGCCTGACCAGGTCCGGGTACCTGTATGCCTACGAGGCTCTGGCGGGGCCGTGCACGAGCTCGTCGTGGCCGAGATTCCACCACGACAACGCCAACTCGGGCGACTACAGCCGCGACGCCGTCCTGCCCGGCACGCCGACCGACGAGACGGTGACGCCGGCGGGTGGACCGCGCAACATCAGCCTCCTCCCGTCCGGCGACGACCTGCTCTGCGGCACCGCCGCGCATTACGACGTGGTGACCTCCGACAACCCGATCACAGACGCCGCCGACTTCGCCTCCGCGACCCCCCTGCCCGGTGCTCCCACGCCCACCGCGCCGGGCTCCTCCCAGACCTTCCAGGTCCCCCCCTTTACCCACCGCTACGTCGCGCTGCGCGGCCAGGACGAGCAGGGCAACGTCGGTCGCTTCGTCAGCTTCGACCTCGGAGCGGGCCCAATCGACGTCGACGGCGACGGCGTTCCGGATCGCTCCGACAACTGCCCGTCGGTAGCCAACCCAGACGAGCAGGACTCGAACGGCGACGGCATCGGTGACGCCTGCGGCGCCAAGCTGAAGCTCCTCCTGAAGGTCAAGGGCAAACCGCGGGCCGGGCGCCGGAGCTGCATCAAGGTCACCACCACCGACCAGAGCGGTCAGCCCGTTGCAGGGGCAACGGTGCACTTGGGGCGCAAGGCGAGGATGACCCAGGCGAACGGGCGCGCGCGGGTCTGCCGCCGCTTCAAGAAGGCCCGCGAGGTCAGCGTCACTGCGCAGAAGGCGGGCTACGAGGACGCCGCCACCCGCGTCAGGGTGCGCCGGCCGAAGTAAGCAACGCGAGGCACCGGCACGTGGCGACCTTGGGGGCGTCCAGAGCGTTTCCTAGCCTCAAAGTGGCCATGGGCACGAAGCGACTACGCCGCTGTGGACGCTGCAAGCAGTCGTTGCCTGTCACCGCATTTGCCCGCTATGGCACGGCTACCAGTCGTACTGCCGCTCGTGCCAGAAGGATATGACGTCGCTTGGTACGAGGCCAATAAGGCACGGCGAAAAGCAAAGGTCAAGACCGACCGCCTGGCGTTTGTGGAATGGCTTGACTCATTGAAGGAAGGAAAACCGTGCATTGACTGCGGTCGGAGATATTCGACCTACGTCATGGAATGGGACCACCTGCCCGACGTTGTCAAGACGCTCGTTCTGGCCGACGCACGCAGGGCCGCCTTTTCCAAGAAACGGATCCTGGCCGAGCTCGAGAAGTGCGAACTAGTCTGCGCCAACTGCCATCGCGAGCGCACTTTCGGCCCGAAGCGGAAGAAAGCTGCTTAGAAGCCCAGGGCCGGACTCGAACCGGCGACCGCAGCTTTACGAGAGCTGTGCTCTACCAACTGAGCTACCTGGGCGCGCCTGCTGGCCACGCGATTGTAGGGTCCCCGTCCGTGAACGATCAGCCGCTGCTCACCGAGCGCCGCGACCGGATCCTCCTGATCACCCTCAATCGCCCGGACGCCCGAAATGCCGTCAACCTCGCGATGGCGGAGGCGATGGATGCCGCCCTCACCGAGCTCGACTCCGACGACGAGCTCAGCCTCGGGGTGATCGCCGGCGAGGGCAAGGGCTTCAGCTCCGGGATGGACCTGAAGGCGTTCGCCAGCGGAGAGCGGCCGTGGGCCGGCGAACGCGGCTTCGCCGGGATCGTCCAGAAGCCGGCCGAGAAGCCCCTGATCGCTGCGATCGAGGGCTTCGCGGTCGCCGGCGGCCTGGAGATCGCGCTCGCCTGCGACCTGATCGTCGCCGCGAAGGACGCCAAGCTCGGCGTTCCCGAGGCGAAGCGCGGCCTGGTCGCAGCCGCGGGAGCTCTCCGCCAACTGCCCCGCCGCCTCCCGGGCGCGATCGCGATGGAGCTCGCACTGACCGGCGAGACCATCACGGCGGAGCGAGCGGCCGAGCTCGGCCTCGTCAATCGGCTGGCCGATCCCGGCAAGGCACTCGATACGGCCCTCGCCCTCGCCGAGGAGGTGGCGGCCAACGCACCGCTGGCGCTCCGTGCATCGAAGAGCGTCCTCCGCCAGCAGTGGTCCTGGGATGACGAGACCTTCTGGGCGAAGCAGGGCGAGCTCGTGGCGCCGGTCTTCGCCTCCGAGGACGCGATCGAGGGAGCTACGGCCTTCGCCGAGAAGCGCGACCCCAACTGGCGCGGCCGCTAGCCCCGACTAGACGCTCCGCCGACAACCGGACTCGGAACGGTGCCGTCGATTCCGCCCGGGACGGGGCGACGCCCGCGATGGCATGCGCCCCACCGTCGACGTGGAGCAGCTCGCCGCTGATCGCCTCGGACCAGTCCGAGAGCAGGAAGCAGACGGCGCGCGCAATGGGGGTCGGGTTGTCGGCGTCCCAACCGAGCGGGGCGACCTCCGGCCAGCTCCCGGACAGTCCGTCGAAGCCGGGGATTCCGCCGGCCGCCGGTGAGGCGATCGGCCCGGCGGAGACCAGATTGGCGCGGATCCCGCGCGGACCGAGCTCGCGCGCCAGGTAGCGGTTGACCGCCTCGAGGGCGGCCTTGGCGACGCCCATCCAGTCGTAGGACGGCCACGCCACGGAGGCGTCGAAGTCGAGACCGACCACGCTGCCTCCCGAATCCATCAGCGGAGCCAGATGGCGCGCCAGCGCCTGGTAGGAGTAGGCGCTGGTCCGGAAGGCCTCCATCGCGCTCTCCGGCGGCGTCTCCAGGAACTTTCCCCCGATCGCGTCCGCCGGGGCGAAGGCGATCGCGTGGAGCACGCCGTCCAGCCCTCCCCAGCGCTGCTCGACCTCGGCCGCCAGGGCGGCCAGATCGTCCTCGGCGTTCACGTCCAGCTCGAGCACGTCGGGCGGATCCGGCAGCCGCGCCGCCGCTCGCTCGGTCATCCGGCGGGTCCGCCCGAAGCCGGTGAGGAGGACCTCGGCGCCGGCCAGCTGCGCCTCGTGCGCGACGGCGAAGGCGATGCTCTTCCGGGTCAGGACGCCCGTGATCAGGAGTCTCTTCCGCGCGAGCATCAGCCCAGCAACCTGCCGTCCTGGAGCGGCGAGAGCTCGTCCGGCGCCTCGGACACGCGCGCCGGCTGGCGCTCGGCCGCGGGCTGGCGCCGCCAGAGCACGACGATCTCCATCCTGGCGACGAGCTCGTCGGCCTGATTCACGATCCGGACCGCGAGGGTCACGAGACCGGACTCCTCCCCGAGCGGACGCAGGTCGGCCACCTTCGCTCGAACGCGAATGGAGTCGCCGAGCCCGACGGGCCGCTTCAGGACGGCGTTGTCCATCGAGCGCAGAGCGAGGACTACCCGCGGGTCGATCGGCAGCAGACCGAGCGCGTAGGAGATCACCAGCATCCCGTGCGCGATCCGTCGGCCGAAGGGGCTCTCCGCCGCCCACGCCGCGTCGGCGTGTTGCGGGTGCCAGTCGCCGGTCAGCGAGGCGAACGAGACGACGTCGTACTCGGTGATCGTCCGTCCCGAGGACTCCATCGAATCGTCGATCCTCAACTCGTCGAAGTACGGCGGGGCCTCCCGCCACAGCGCGCGGCGCTCGAGCTCCTCGGGCGACGCCTCGGCCGGCTTGGCGGGCGCGGTCGCGATCTCTGGATTCACGGCTGGCTCCTTTCGTTGGAAGTTCCGAGGACCGAGAGCGCCCAGGTGAGGCGCCCTCGGGTGTCGGCCGGATCCACGACCTCGTCGACGTCGCCGGCGGCGGCCGCGGTCTCGGCGCTCAGGTGGCGCTCGGCGTACTCAGCGGCGAGTCGATCGTGCTCGCTGTTCGGGTCGTCGGAGGCCTCGATCGCGCGGCGGTGAATGATCCCCACGGCCTGCCGGGCGCCCAGCACTCCGATCTCGGCACCCGGCCAGGCGAGCACGACGTCGGCACCCAACTGGCGGGAGTTCATCGTGATGAACCCGCCGCCATACGCCTTGCGGAGGACGACGGTCACCTTCGGCACCCGTGCGGCGGAGAAGGCGTGCAACAGGCCGGCCCCGTGGCGGATCACGCCGAGCCCCTCCTGCTTGGTGCCGGGCAGGAAGCCCGGTGTGTCAACGAGGACGACCAGCGGCAGCCCGAAGGCGTCACAGCGGCGGATGAAGCTGGCCGCCTTCTCGGAAGCGGCCGAGTCGATCGCGCCGCCCAGGTGGTGCGGCTGGTTCGCGATCACGCCCACCGGATGCCCGTTGAGCCGGGTCAGGGCGGTGACCATGTTCCGCGCCCAGCGCCCAGACAGCTCGAGCATCGAGCTCCGGTCTGAGATCGCGCGGATCACCGCCCGCACGTCGTAGACCTTGCGGGGGTCCGCCGGGACGGTCGCCCCAGGGTCGCCGCCCAGCGGCTCCTCCGGTAGCGCGGGCCCCGGCCCGTGCGCGGAGCTCTGCGGAAGATGGCCGAGCAGGTCGCGGACGAGCTCCGCCGCCGCGTGGTCGTCCTCCGCCACCAGGTCACAGACCCCGTTCCGCGAGTGGACCCACGGGCCGCCGAGCTCGTCCATCGTCACGCTCTCACCCATTACCTCCTCGACCACATTCGGGCCGGTGAGGAAGAGCCGCGACCCCTCGGTCATGACGACGAAGTCGGTGAGGGCGGGCGAGTAGGCGCCGCCGCCGGCCGACGTCCCGGTGATCACACTGATCTGCGGGACGCGTCCCGAGAGCGCGACGTGCTGCCGGAAGATCGCGCCGTAGCCACCGAGCGCGCCCGAGCCCTCGTCGATCCGGGCTCCGCCAGAGGCGATGAAACCGACTACCGGGGCGGCTGCCCTTCCGGCGAGGTCCAGCACCCGCACGATCGTCTCCGCCTGGGCGGTGCCGAGCGATCCGCCGGCGAAGCCCTGGTCCTGCGCGTAGCAATAGACCGGCCGGCCGCCAACCGTGCCCGCGCCCGCCACCACGCCGTCGCCCGGAGCGGAGCGGGTCGAGCGGGAGGCGATCCGGGTCCGGATCAGCTCCAGCGAGCCGGGGTCGCAGAGCGCCTCGAGCCGTGCGAGCGGCGTCAGCCGCTCTTGCCTGGCGACCTCTCGCTCGGCCAGCATCAAATTCACGCGGCCGCCTCCATGCAGAGGACGACGTTGTGGCCGCCGAAACCGAAGGAGTTGCTGATCCCGACGGCGGGATGGCCATTCAGATCCAGCTCCCTGGCGCCCTCGGTGACGTAGTCGAGATCGAGTCCCTCGTCGGGCTCCTCGTAGTTGAGCGTCGGCGGGGCCGTCCGCGCGCGCAGCGCCTGTAGCGTCGCGACGGCCTCGACCGCGCCCGCGGCACCCAGCAGATGGCCGATCGCGGACTTCGTCGAGGAGGTCGGGATTGCCGCTGCGCGCTCCCCGAGTGCCGTCTTCAGCGCCTCGGTCTCGGAGCGGTCGTTGAGGGGAGTCGAGGTGCCGTGGGCGTTCACATACGCCACCTGTCCGGGCTCGATCTCCGCGTCGGAGAGGGCCTTTCGGATCGCGCGGGCCGCACCGTCACCCTCGGGATCGGGAGCGGTCATGTGGTGCGCGTCCGCGGTGGCACCGTAGCCTGTCAGGTACCCGAGGATCTCCGCGCCGCGGAGCTCCGCGGTCTCGGCGTCCTCGAGAACCATCACGCCGGCGCCCTCCCCCATGACGAAGCCATCGCGGCGCCGGTCGAACGGCCGCGAGATGCCGGTCGGGGAGGTGGCCCCCATCTCAGCGAAGGCGGCGGTCGCCAGATCAGTGATCGCGGCTTCGCTGCCGCCCGCGACACAGGCGACCGCGTCGCCATGCTGAACCATCCGGGCGGCAGTGCCGACCGCGTGAGCGCCGGCGGCGCAGGCCGAGACGGTCCCGAAGCACTGCCCGCGCAGGTCGTGCTCGATGGCGAGAGCCCCGGCCGCCGAGTTGGCCATCATCTGCGGCACGCAGTGAGGGGAGACGGCGCGCTGGCCCTTCTCCCTGAGGATGATGTGCTCCGACTCGATCGTCGAGAGCCCGCCGATCCCGGTCCCCATCACGGAGCCGAGCTCCGTCCGGTCATAGGGCGCCTCATCGAGTCCGGCCTGAGAGATCGCCTCGCCGGCCGCCACGAGGGCGAGCTGGGTGAAGCGGTCGGTGCGGCGCACCTGGCGGCGGCTGAGATGGCCGGTCGGCTCGAAGTCCGAGCAGCGCCCGAGGCCGTCCTCGATCCCCGACTCGCCGGCGGCCCAGCGCTCATGGAGCGCCTCGACGCCCACGCCGAGCGGGGTGACCGCCCCGATCCCGGTGATGGCGACGCGGCGGGTCATGACTGGCGCTCGGCCACGAAGTCGACCACGTCCTGGACGGTGGCGATCTTGTCCATGTCGGCGTCGGTCACCTCGATGCCGTACTCGTCCTCGATCACCTGGGCCAGCTCGACGAGATCGAGCGAGTCGATGTCGAGGTCTTCGAAGCGCGAGTCGGGCTTCACGTTCTCAGGCTCCTCACCGAACTCGACGAGAGCGGAGATCACCCTCTCTTGCACCTGGTCCTTGGTTGCGGTGGTCATGTGTCTCCTGTCTGTGGATTAGGCGGACATGCCGCCGTCGATCGGAAGGACGGTCCCGGTCACATAGCCGGCGTCTTCTGAGGCGAGGAAGCGGATGCAGGCCGCGACCTCCTCCGGGGACCCGGTTCGCCGGGCGGGGATCGCGTCGAGCAGGGCGCTCGAGCCGTTCTGCTCTGCGCCGTTGCCGGTGAAGTCCCGCGTGAGCTCGGTATCGATCAGACCGGGCGCGACGGCGTTCACGGTGACGCCGCGGCGCGCCACCTCGGTGGCGACCGTGCGCGTGAAGGCGATCAGCCCGGCCTTGGAGGCTGCGTAGTTGGCCTGCCCGGGGTTGGCGCGCAGCCCGACGACCGAGGAGACGTTGATCACCCGGCCGAAGCGCTGGCGCATCATCGGCCCGAGGGCCGCGCGGGTGAGGCGGAAGGCGGCGGTCAGGTTGACGTCGAGCACTCTCGTCCAGTCCTCGTCGCTGAGCCGCATCGAGAGGTTGTCCGCGGTCGTGCCGGCGTTGTTGACCAGGATCAGGACCGGCCCGAGCTGCTCGGTGAGCCGGGCGACCATCTCGTCGGCGGCCGCGCCGTCGGCGACGTCCGCGGCGAGCGCCACCGCGCTGCCGCCCGCCTCCTCGATGGAGGCCGCTACGGATTCGGCGCCATCACGGTCCCGGCTGTAGTTGATCCCGACCGACCAGCCGTCGGCAGCGAGTGCCCGCGCGGTGGCGGCGCCGATCCCGCGCGAGGCACCGGTGACCAGCGCGCAGCCGGTGGTCTGCGGCGCGGCGCTCGTCTCGGTTGCCGAACGCGTCTCGGCCGAGCTCATCCCGTTCCCTCCCATTCGACGATCCCGGCGCCCCAGGTGAGGCCCGCGCCGAAAGCGGAGAGCAGGACGCGCGAGCCCCTCCGGAGCAGGCCGGTCTCGGCGGCCTCCGCGAGCGCAATCGGGATGCTCGCCGCCGAGGTGTTGCCGTATTCGGCGAGGCAGTCGATGACGCGGTCGGCCGGCAGGCAGAGCCGCTCACCGACCGCGGAGATGATCCGCGAGTTGGCCTGGTGATAGACGAAGAGGTCGATCTCCTCGAGCGACAGTCCGGCATCCGAGACGACCTGCTGGGTCGTATCGCTCATCGCCGCGACCGCCGCCCGGAAGGTCGCCCGGCCATCCATACGGACCAGCCGGTCGTCGTGGTCGGCCTGGATCAAGTCCCCGCGCGCGCCGTCGGAGCGCAGCGCGATCGGGCCGATCAGCCCCGGCCCGGAGGGCGCGAGCACGGCAGCGCCGGCGCCGTCCCCGAACAGCCCGGCCGTGCGCCGGTCGGTGTAGTCGATGACCCGGCTGAGCACCTCGGCGCCGACGACCAGCGCAGCCCGAGCCCGCCCGGACTCGAGCTGCGCCGCCGCCAGGGAGAGGGCCGACAGGAAGCCGGTGCAGGCTGCGCCGATGTCGATGGCGCCCGCGGTCCCGGCACCCAGCCGGCTTGCCACCAGCGGCGCCGCGTGCGGCTGCAGCCGATCGGGGGTGAACGTTGCGACGAGCAGGAGGTCCAAATCGGCGGGGTCGACGCCCGCGAGGGCGAGGGCCTTCGCTCCGGCCCCTGCGGCCAGGTCGACCAGACCCTCGGCGCCGACGCGGCGCCTGCGGTGGATCCCGGTTCGGGAGGAGATCCAGCTCGCGTCCACGCCCAGTGGACCCGCGAGCTCCTCGTTCTCGACCACGCGCTCCGGAAGCCAAGACGCAACCGAAACGATGCCGGGCCCGGACGTCTTCCGCGAGCCGTTCGTCGCACCGGTGGCGCGCGCGATCAGACCCTCGGGATCGACCAGCGAGGAGTCGACCTCCCACTGCTGTCCGGGATCGAGATCAGGCAACTACGGATTCCCGGCTCGCGAGCGTCTCCGTCTCAGCCCCGTCGATCGTCCGGCGGACCAGCCCGGCGAGCACCTTGCCCGGGCCCACGTCCACGTAGCACGTCACCCCGAGGTCGGCGAGCCGACCGAGTAAGGCCGTCCACCGGATCGGGCTGGTCAGCGACGCCGCCAGGGCATCGCGCACGTCGTCGCCGAAGGGCTCCGCGGTGGTGGAGGAGATCACAGGTACCTCCGGCCCCCGGAACTCGATCTCCGCGAGCGCGGCGCGGAACGGCCCGACGCCCGGGGCCATTGCCTCGGTGTGGAAGGCCCCGGCGACCGCCAGCTTCTTCGCCCGGATGCCCGAGCTCTTGGCCGCGGTCTCGGCCGCCTCGATCGCAGGCAGCGGACCGGAGAGCACGAATTGCTGGGGGGAGTTCTCGTTGGCGAGGGTCAGGTCGTGCTCGGCCGCAAGCGTCGCGGCATGCTCGCGATCGCTGCCGACCGCGAGCATGCCGCCCGGCTCGCCGCGCGCCGCCACCTCTTCCATGACCCGGCCGCGGGCCACCACGATGCGAAGACCATCGGTGCCATCGATTGCGTCCGCCGCCACCAGGGCGCCGATCTCGCCGAGCGAGTGGCCGGCGAAGTAGTCGGCCCGCGGGCGGCCGAGCTGCTCGTAGCCGGAGATCGACGCGCAGTAGACGGCGGGTTGTGCATAGGCAGTCCCCTCCGACATGCGCTCGAAGGGGTCCTCGCCGACGAGCTCGGCCGCGAGCTCGAGCAGGTCGGGGCGGACGGCCGCCACGAGCTCGCGGCTCGATGCGCCGCCGACCCCCTGTCCCGGGAAGAGGACAGCTTGAGGGTTGCTGGCGTCCATGCCCAATCCGTACCCGGGGTACGCGCGTGGGTGAAGGGCCCCGCGCCCGATGCCCCCCGATCGGGGGGGTTCCGGGGGACGGCCGGGGGATCAAGGCCCTCCCCCTACTGTCAGTAGGGTGCTGCGAGAGCTTCATTCGATCGAAGGGGTCGCTGGATTGGCGTCCATGCTCTGGAAGCTCCGCCTTCCCGCCGGACTGGCGCTGGGGCTCGCGTTGATCGCTCCGCAGGCCGCGCTCGGCACGGGAGCGGGATCGTTCGGCTCGACCGGCTCCATGGGCGCCGCCCGCTACGCCGCTGTCGCAGCGCCACTGAAAGACGGGCGGGTGCTCGTGGCCGGGGGCTACTACGACGGCGGCGGCGGAGATCACTACCTCGCGAGCGCCGAGCTCTTCAATCCGGCCACGAACACGTTCAGCTCGGCCGGGATCGGTGCGATGAGCACCCCCCGCCGGGGCGCAGTCGCCGCGCCGCTTCCGGACGGGAGTGTTCTGGTCGCCGGTGGCTCCTATGACGACGGTACCGAGCACTCCCTCGCGAGCGCCGAGGTCTTCAACCCGGCCACCGGGGCGTTTACGGCGGTCAACGACATGGGCGTCCCGCGTGTCCGCGCCGCTTCGGCGCCGCTCTCGGACGGGCGGGTTCTGGTTGCCGGCGGCAACGACGGATCCACCCGTCTCTCGAGCGCCGAGGTCTTCAATCCCGCCACCAACGGATTCACGGCCGTCAACGATATGGGCGCCCCCCGCGCCCGCCAGGCCGCGGTCCCACTCCCCGACGGGCGGGTGCTGCTCGTTGGGGGCACCAACGATGCCCCTCTTGCGAGCGCCGAGGTCTTCAACGCCGCCACCAACACGTTCAGCTCGGCCGGGATCGGAGGGATGGGCACCGCCCGGCGCGCCCCTGCCGCAGCGCCGCTCCCGGACGGGCGGGTTCTGGTTGCCGGCGGCTCCTACGACGACCCTGCCGAGCGGTACCTCGCGAGCGCCGAGGTCTTCACTCCCGCCACGAACACGTTCAGCTCGGCCGGGATCGGCGCGATGAGCACCGCGCGCACCGGTGCGGTCGCGGCGCCGCTTCCGGACGGGAGGGTGCTGGTCGCCGGGGGCTTCGACGGGGTCACACGTTTCGCGAGCGCCGAGATCTTCGCCGCCGCCAACGCCTTCAGCCTCGCGGTCAGGGGCCGAAGGCTCCTGGTCACCGTTCAGGCGACCGGCAAGGTCTCGGTGAGCGATGCGGCCGCCCGGCTCAACGCCTCGGCGACCAAGAAGAAGCGGCGGCTCCTCCTGAAGTCACCTGACGCCTCGGGCGATCCCCCGACGCTCGCGGTGAGGCTCCATCTCTCAAAGCTCGCCAAGCAGAGACTGAGACGAACGGGAAGGGTGGCGGTGAAGGCACGGGTCACCTTCGAGCCTCAGGGTGGACTCGCGAACACGCAGACCGCGAAGCTGAGGATCAAGGGCAAGAGGAAGAGGTAGCCGCACGCAAAACGGCGGACTGTCATCAGGGGCTCGAGCGCGACTCTGCACTGCGGGTCAGACCGAGCTGCTCCGCCTTGCGAGCGGCCTCTGCGCGGTTCCGGACTCCGAGCTTGCGGTAGAGCGCGGTGGTGTGGTCCTTGATCGTGTGGGGGGAGAGAAAGAGTCGCTCCGCGATCTCTCGGTTGGTCGCGCCGGCCCCGAGTAGCTCGAGGACGTCCCGCTCGCGGGGAGAGAGAGGCGTCGCCGGCCCCTCCGCCTGGGGTGCGAAGACCGTCATCCCGCGCCCCACCATCCGCACGGCGTTCGCGACCTCGTCGGCGCTCCAGTCCTTGGAGATGAATCCCGACGCCCCGGCCGCTTTGGCGGCCTCCGGCGAGATCCAGCCGGCGCCGGAGATCAGCAGCACGCGAGTCTTCGGGGAGACGTCCCGGAGGGCCTCGCAGAGCTCGGCACCGGAGCGCTCGCCGAGGAAGAGATCCACGAGCGCGACATCGGGCTTGGCGCGCCGGGCGAGCTCGACCGCCTCCTCCGTAGTGGAGGCGACCGCGCAGTCACCCATCCATGGCTGGCGGCCAAGGAGCAGGCGGAAACCCCACTGGACGACGGCGTGGTCGTCGACGACCAGGACGCTGAGCTTGCCGCCGCCGTTCAGCTCCTCGGCAGCACCAGGCGCACGCGCCACTGGTCCTCCTCGCGTCCGTACTCGAGCATTCCACCGCGCTGGAGCGCCTCGTACGAGGCCAGACGCAGACCCATCCGCGACACGCCGCGGCCGGCACCATCCGCCTGCGCGAGTCCGTCGTTGCGCACCTCCATCAGGAAGGCCCCGTCGGGTGCGTCGATCGTCACGCGGACCTCGCTCGGGTCGGCGTGCTTCTCGGCGTTCCGCAGCGCCTCGTTGAGGATCGACACTGCCAACGGCTCGAGTCGCTCCGGGACGTCGACGCCCTCCCGCCAGTGCACGACCAGCGGGAGGCGCTTGTACTGGCGGCCGAGCCGGTCGAGCTCGGAGCGAAGGCCTCCCTCGGCGAGCTCCATCAGTGAGGTGCCGGCGGACCCGATCAGGGCCTCGCGCAGATCGCCGAGCGCGGCCTCGATCTCGGCCGCGCAGCGCTCGCGGTCCTCGGTGGCGAGCGGACGGTCCGAGCCCAGTGCCATCGAGACGCCGAAGAGCCGCTGCGTGACACGCTCGTGTACCTCGCGGGCGAGATCGATCCGCTCCGAGAGACGGCGGCCGCGCTCCAGCTGCCGCGTGAGCTCTCGGACGTGCGTCGCGAGGGCGGCGGTCCTGCCGAGCGCGTGCATCGTGGAGCGTTCATGGGAGGTGGTGGCGAACGGCTCGCCGTCGCGGTCGGCGAAGATCACGCCGAGCCAGCGCCCAGCCGCGGCCACCGGGGTGCAGGTGAGCTTGCTGACGCCCGGCAGGTTGGAGTACCGCGCCGGCACGTCGTGCTCGAGATCGGTCGTCTCCACGACGCGGTCCTCGGCCAGGGCTCGCTGTGCGATCGGCGTCTCCTCGAGCGTGCCGTAGCCGTGCTGGATGAACTCGCGAAAGACGCCGTGGCTGCCGGCCGGCAGCACCATCCGGCGCTCGGCGTCGTAGAGGAAGATCACGGCGCGCTCCATCGACGTCTGCAGGCAGACCGCCTCGCAGATGCGGTCGTAGAAGTCATCGAGCCCGCGCTCCTCCTCGAGATCGAAGAGAAGCCGCACGACCACATCCAGGGCCTCGGAGCTGAGCGACTCTTCCTTGGTCGTCATCTGTCGGGGGGTAGCCCCGCCGCGCTCCTTTGGTTACGTGACCTGCTGGCGCTCGGCCTCGCGAAGCTCGATCCGCCGGATCTTCCCGGTCAGCGTCTTGGGCAGCTCGTCCACGAACTCGATCCGGCGTGGATATGCGTAGGCCGAGAGGTGGCCGCGGACGAACGCCTTGATCTCGTCCGCGAGCTCGTCGGAGGGCTGCGACCCCTGGGTCAGGACGATGAACGCCTTGACTACGTTGCCGCGGCGCTCGTCGGGCGAGGCCACAGCCGCCGCCTAACGCACCGCCGGATGCTCGATGCAGGCGGACTCGACCTCGAACGGGCCGATCCGGTAGCCGGCCGAGATGATTACGTCGTCGGCGCGGCCGGAGTACCAGAAGTAGCCCTCCTCATCGCGCTCGGCGGCGTCCTTGGTGTGGAACCAGTCGCCCTCGAAGTCCTCTCGGGTCGCCTCGGGGTTCTCCCAGTAGCCGAGCGGATAGTGCGGGTTCGATCGGGCCCGCAGGCAGATCTCGCCGCGCTCACCGGTGCCGACCCGGTTCTCGTCCTCGTCCAGGATCTGGACGTCCCAACCCGGCATGGGCTTGCCCATCGAGCCCTCGCGGACCTCCATGAAGGGGAAGTTCCCGCAGAGCGGATACGACTCGCTCAGCCCGTAGTAGTCGAGCACGGTGACCCCGTACTGGTCGCGGAACCAGCGGATGGCCTCCGGGTTGAGCGGCTCGCCGGCCGAGCAGACCCGCCGGAACTTCTGCGGGTAGCGCTCCCCCGCGTCCTCGATCGACATCATCGCCCGCATCGCGGTGGGCGTCGTGAAGACGTTGGTCACGCCGTGCTTGGAGAGCACCTCGAGCTGCTCGTTGGGATCAAAGCCGCCTTCCCGCGCGTAGACGAACTGGACGGCGCCGTAGCGCCACGGCCCAATCAGCGGGCAGATGCCTGCCGCCCAGGCCCATTCGCCCATGCCGTGGAAAAGCTCGTCCTCCCGCACGTCGTGGCAGTAGAGGAACTCCTCGTGGCCGAGGATGTAGCGGTGGGCGTGGAGGATCCCCTTCGCCAGCCCGGTCGTGCCCGAGGTGTAGTAGATCTGGGCCGGGTCGTCGGCTGAGGTGTCGACGGTCTCGAACCGGTCGTCCTGGCCGGCGAGCAGCTCGGCGTCCAGCAGGATCACCTCCTCGACCAGACCGCCCGGCATCCGCTCGGCGTTCGCGGCGTCGGTCACGATCACGCGGGGTTGCGAGTCCTTGATCCGGTGCTCGATCCCCTCATCGCCGTAGAGCACCGAGAGCGAGAGCAAGATCGCGCCGAGCTTCCAGGTGCCCAGGAACATGGCCGCCGTCTCCGGCGACGCCGGAGCGCACACGGCGACCCTGTCGCCGCGCTCCACCCCGCGCGAGGCGAGCAGGTTGGCAGCCTGGTTGGCGAGAGCGCGCTGCTCCGCCCAGCTCACCTCCCGTTGATTGCCGCGGAAGTCCTCGAAGACCATCGCCGTCCGATCGCCGGGCTGGCGATCGCACACGTCCGCCGCGATGTTGTAGTGCTCGGGCACCTGCCAGCCGTGCTCCTCGCACGCCCGCTCATAGGTCAGGGACTCGGTAGCGCTCATCGTCACCCTCCTCCAGGTTGCGCCCGAACATCATCGCGCTTTCGAGCCCTGGCCGAACGATCGTCCGCGAAAACCAGGGACGGGGACCGCGTGATTTGTGATGGGCCGATCGCGGGGTTTGCCCGGTGGTCGTCGGCCCGCGAAAGGACGAAGGTGATGCGTGCAAGACGAAGAAGAGATACAGCGGATGCCACCGAACTCGACTCAGAACCTCAACGCGAAGCTCTCACTCACGCAGACCGGTGGGCACCGCGCAGGTGGCTCCGCCCCGGCCTTCGCCCGTCGGCCGATCGGCAGCTCGGCGACTCAGACCAAGATCGTAGGCGGCCCGAGCCCGTATCGGGGCGGCTACCACTTGAACGTATAAGTACGGGGAAGCTCATCAGGCGCAAGGATTCGCCAGATGAGACTTCGCCTTGCCTGCCTGGCGGCGTGCGCCCTCGGCGCCGCATCCGTGGCCCCACCCGCCACTGGCGCCAAGCCGAGCGGGAAGCCCGGCGCCTTCCCATGGCACGCGCGGGTCCGCGACGCGACCCACTTCCTCGCCGACCGGACGGGGAGCGCCTCATTCGCCCTGATCGACGAGCGCGGCAGGATCCACGGCTACCGACGCGGCGTTCAGTACTCGTCGGCCAGCCTGGTGAAGGCGATGCTGCTGGTCGCGTACTCGGATCGAAAGGACGTGCGCCGGCGCGGCCTTCGGCCCTCCGAACGGCACCTGCTGGGCCCGATGATCCGGGTCTCCGACAACGACGCAGCGACGGAGATCTACCGGCGCGTCGGCGTCGACGGGCTCAATCGGCTCGCCCGTCGGGCCCGCATGCGCGGCTTCGAAGCCAATCCGGTCTGGGGTGGCTGCCAGGTCACGGCGCGCGACCAGGCCCGGTTCTTCGCGCGGATCAGGGCGCTCCTGCCGAAGCTCCACCGCAACTACGCGCTCAGCCTGCTGCGCCGGATCGTCTCGTACGAGCGCTGGGGCATCCCGCCGGCGCGTCCACCGGACTGGCGGATCTACTTCAAGGGCGGCTGGTTTCGGGACGACGAAGGCTGGCGCGTCCACCAGGCCGCGCTGCTTCGCCGGCGTGACCGCCGGATCGCGATCGCCGTGCTGACGCGCGGTAGCCCCAGCCTGGAATACGGGGCCGCGACGATCGAGGCTGTGACCTCCCGCCTCCTGCGCGGGTACCGCTAGCTCCCGCCCTCCGCGAAGCGATAGCCGGCGCGGCGCACGGTGAGGACCAGCTCCGGGTTCTGAGGGTCGCGCTCGACCTTCTGGCGCAGGTTAGAGATGTGGACGTCGCAGGCGCGCACGTCCCCACGGAACTCCGTCTGCCAGAGCTCCTCCATGATCTCCTTGCGCGAGAAGACCTGGCCCGGACTCCCGGCGAGCAACCTGAGGACCTGAAACTCGGAGCGCGTCAGGTTGGTCGGCTCACCGCGAACCGTGACCAGATGGCGCGCCAAGTCGATGCTCACCGGCCCAGCGACGATCTCGGCGCCGCCCTCGGCACCGTCCGAGCGGTCGAGCTCCCGGCGCCGAAGCTGCGCCCTCACCCGGCCGAGGAGCTCGCGAACGGAGAACGGCTTGGTGACGTAGTCGTCGGCGCCGACCTCGAGCCCGACCACCTTGTCGACCTCCGCGTCCTTCGCGGTGAGCAGGATGATCGGCACCGGGCTGTGCGCGCGGACCTCGCGGCAGAGATCGAGGCCGCTCTTGCCCGGCATCATGATGTCCAGGATGAGGAGGTCGAAGCCATCGTCGGAGATCTGTCCCTCGGCCTCCTCCCCGTTGGCCGCCAGGGTCACCTGGAAGCCCTCCTGCTCGAGCGCGTAGCCAACCGACTCCCGAACCGAGTCCTCGTCGTCGACCACCAGGATGCGGTTCGCTGACGGCGGAATCGGGTTCATGCGACCGGCGTGGGTGTCGGCTTTGCCGCCCGCAGGCGAACCCAGAAGGTGCTGCCCTCGCCCGGCTGAGAACGGAGGCCGATCTCGCCGCCCATCACGCCCACCATCCGCTTGGCGATGGGTAGGCCGAGCCCGAAGCCCTTGCCCTCCAGCATCCCGGAGCCGCGGTAAAAGCGATCGAAGACGCGATCCTGCTCCTCGGGCGGGATTCCCTTCCCGGTGTCCTGTACCTCGATGGTCACGCTGTTCTCGGCCCCGCGCGAGGCGCGAAGGGTAACCGTGCCCGGTGCGGGCGTGTACGCGCACGCGTTGCTGAGCAGCCCGATCATCACCTGGCGCAGCAGCACCGGATCGCCCTCTGCTACCAGATCGGATCCGACCTCATCCCGGAGCTCGATCCCATCGGGGGTCTCGACGGCCTCCATCGCTTCGCCCGCGGCGACCGTCACGTCCACGACCTGCGCCGGGTCGCGCTGTCCGGCGGCCTCCACACGCGCCAGCATGAGCAGCGACTGCGTGAGCCGGGTCATCCGCTCGGCGTCGTAGGCGAGGCGATCAAGAAATCGGTCGCGCGCCTCGGGGTTGTCCTTCGCCCCGGTCTGCAGGACCTCGATGCCGCTCTTGATCCCGGCGAGCGGGTTCCGCAGCTCGTGTGCCGCGTTCGAGACGAACTCCGCCTCCGCCTGCTCTCGCTTGAGCTCCTCGGTGCGGTCGCGGACGACCAGGAGGACAGCCTGCTCCGCGCGCACCCGCCGGGCCTGCACGCCGTAGAGCCGCCCTTCGATCGAGAGCACCGGGACCTCGTCCGCGCCGTGTTCCGCCGCGCGCCGCAGCAGCGGGACCAGCGCGGGGGCGGGCCTGCCGTCCCGCACCAGCCGGCCGCCGGCCGCGTTCGTGAAGCGGACCTGGCCGTCCTCGCCGGCGACGATCACGCCTTCGGTCAATCCATCGAAGACCGCTGAGAGGCGGTCGCGCTCGGTGGCGAGCATGCCGAAGGTCTTGTGGAGCTCTCGGCGCATCGTGTCGAGCGAGCGCGTCAGGTCGCCGATCTCGTCTCGCCCGCCCGGAGGCAGCGGCGCTTCGAAGTCGCCGGCCGCCATCTCCTCCGCCGCCCGCGCCAGGCGGCGGATTCGGATCGCGATCAACGAGGAGGCGAGGAAGCCGACGAGGACTCCGATCACGATCGAGATCAGCAACGCGCGCAGGCGATCGCCCCGCAGCTGGTCGAAGGCGTGGGTCAGGGCCGGAGGCGGCTCGGCGCGGACGATCACGGCTCCCCGGACCGGCACCTTTCCGCCGCCGAAGATCGGTGCCGCCGCGATGGTGATGTTGTCGGGCAGGCTCGCGTTATAGCGGCGGCTATCGAGCGCCACGCGAAGGGCCTCGGGCCTCTGGGGGAGGGTGTCGAGCGTGTCGAAGTTCTGGCCGGGTGCGAAAGGATGGCCGTGTCGGTTGAGCGCCCACGCCTTGAAGGTGGCCGTGTCGGTTTGGGCGAGGACGGTGGCCGCGTGAAGCTTGTCGACGCGCCCGAGATCGTCCGCCAGGCCGGCGGTCTTGCCGACCGCGAGGTCGGCCGATTCGCTCTGCAGGGTGCGCCCAGAGGAGTCGTCCACGAAGACGTAGACGGAGGCCGCCGTGATCAGGCTGACCAGCGCGAAGGCGGCGCCGAGCCAGAGCCGCATCGGCATCCGGCGGCCTCTCCCGCCCCTCACACTCCCTTTCGCCATCGTGGAGGAGATTGTTACCGCTTGCTCACACTTCCGGTGCAAGCGCCGCGGTGAGCCGCAGCCAGACCGCCTCGAGGGCGAGCTCCTCCGAGACGTTCACTCGCAGCCGCCGCCGGGTATCGAGCACCCACTCGAGGGCGGCGCGGGCATTCGCCGGATCGAGCCCCTCGGCGTCCTCCGAGAGCTGCTCGAGCCGATCGGTGTTGAGCACGACGTCATCGGCGCCCGATGCGATCGCTGCCAGGTCGCGGTACCAGGCGCAGCAGAGCGCGAGCCCGAGGTCGAGCGCCTGGGTGCGCGCACGGCGCTCGGTGCGCCGCACCTGCTCGATCGCTTCGCGAGTGAGCTTTCCCTTTCGCCCGTGCCGGGCCGTGGTCTCCGCCTCCTCGGACAATCGGCGCTCCTCCTCCGCGCCGGCGCGCTCGCCGGCCTCGCTCGCGGCCGCAAGCAGCTCGCGCCAGGGCTCGGACGTGACCGTGCCAGAGCGCGGGGCTCGCGCGGCGGCCTCCGCCGTTGCGCGGAGGGCGGTGCCTCGGTCGTCACTGAGTACCCGGGCGAGCTCGACGTCTCCACCGCTCAGGCGAGCGGCAGCGCCTGCGCCGGGACCCTCGCCGAGCGCTTCCATCACCGCGTCCGGCGAGAGCGGACCGAACTCGATCGGGGCGCAGCGGGAGAGGATCGTCTCGGCGAGCTGCTCCGGCTCGGAGCAGATCAGGATCAGGTGGGCGAAGGGTGCGGGCTCCTCCAGCGTCTTGAGCAATGCGTTCTGGCTCTCGTCGCGAAGGTCCTCGGCCTCCTCGATCACGAAGACCCGGCGGTTCCCCTCGGCCGGGCTGAGGCTGGCGGCGCGAATCACCTGCTCGCGGACGTCATCGACGAGGTGCTGGGCGCCCGGCGGGCGGAGCCAGACCAGGTCGGGATGCGGCGACGGGTCGATCAGGGCCCTGCGACGGGCGTCGTCGGGATCCGTGGCGCCGTCCGCGAGCAGCTCGGCGGCGAAGGCACGTGCGGCGGCCGCCTTGCCCGAGCCGCGAGGCCCGCGGAATAGATAGGCATGACTCGGCGCCGACAGCGCCGCGGTCAGGGCGAACGCCGCTCTCGGCTGGTGCCGGGTCGCGGCGGCCAGGGCCTCGGGGATCGGCAGCTTGGCAGCGGCTTCCATCTAGGCCCGGACCCCCTGCACCTCGGCGAGCACCGCCGCATGGACGGCGTTCTTGTCGCCCTCCGCATCGACCACCCGTACCCGCTCCGGGTGGCGGCGGGCGACCTCGTCATAGCCCTCGGCGACCAAGCGCTGCAGCTCGATTCCCTCGCCCTCGAAGCGGTCGGTCTTCCGCCGCCCGATCCGGGCCGCCGCCGCCTCCGGGCCCATACGCAGCAGGATCGTCACGTCGGGCCAGATCCCGCCGGTCGCCTGGTCGCAGATCTCCTCGACCCGGTCGGCTCCGAGCCCCCGCGCCACCCCCTGATAGGCGACGCTCGAATCGCTGAACCGGTCGCAGACGATGTCCTCGCCCCGCTCGCGCGCGGGTCCGATCACCTGCGCGACGAGCTCGGCGCGCGCGGCGCAGAAGAGGAGGAGCTCGCCCAGCGGGTCGAGCTCGAGCGCCGGATCCTTGAGCAGTCCGCGGATCCGCTCCCCTGTCTGCGTCCCGCCCGGCTCACGTACGAGCACGACGTCGTCGCCGAGCGCCCTGGCGAGCAGCTTGGCCTGCGTCGACTTGCCCGAGCCGTCGATTCCCTCGAGTGAGATGAACATCCGCAGTCCCAGGCTAACCGCCGTTTCCGCGCGACTTCCCGGTACGAGCCCGAACTACCTGCATTCCGCGTTTATTTCCGGCCCCCCCGTGGGTAGCGGGGGAACCACCACACCCGGATGAGAGGAGTGACGATGCTGGAGGCACCGGAGACACCGGGAACCGATGTAGACGAGGGCACTGACACCGGCACCGAAGAGGGTGGCGGTGGCGACGGTGGCCAGGAAGGCGGCGGCGAGGGCGGGGGCGCGGAGAGCGCCTGACTCGACCTCTATCGCGTTACCCGAAAGGGCGGTCCGAGCGGGCCGCCCTTTCGCATTTTTTGAGAGCTGCCCCATGGCGTCCGCAGTCTCCCTAATATTGGGTAGGGATGGCCGACACTCGAACGATGCCGGCAATGGGCTCGGAGAAGCGGGGCGCGGGACTGGGCCAGTGGCTCGCCCTGGCCGGAATGGTGGTGGCCGTGGCGGCCATCGTCGCGCTGGTGGCGAGCTGGCCGAGCCACGGCGACCGGAACCCGAGCGTCGCCGAGACCGCGCCGGCGGCCGATGCCGCGACGGTGGCCCCGCCCGCCCGGGCTGCGAGCGCGCCGAGCGCGGCTGCCGCGAAGCCGGAGGTCCACGTCCGCAACTTCGGGCCGATTTTCGGGGCGGGCGTCCCCCACCGCGTCCTGAGCTCCGCCACGGCGGGCGCGCCGCTGGGCTGCGGTGAGGCCCGCTCGGTCCTGCTCGCCGCGCTCAACGGAGACGGCGCGATCGTGGCCGGGTGGCATTGCGCGAGAAGCCCCAACGGGCGGGCCCTGGAGTCCTGCGCCTCCGCCGGCGGCCGCAGGATCACGGCGCGCAACTAGCTTTTTCGTCATCTTTCTCCCGCGGTGGAGGGCGTGACCAATAGGCAGGTCGAGGCTGGAGAGGTCCGGGTCAACCTGGCCGAGGCGGGCGAGGGGGAGCCGGTCCTTCTGCTCCACGGCTGGCCCCAGCACCACCAGATGTGGAGAGAGGTGATGCGCCGGCTCGCCTCGCGCTATCGGTTGATCGCCCCGGACCTGAGGGGATTTGGCTGGACCGAGGCGCCGGGGCACGGCTACGACGGGGACACCTTCGCGCGGGATCAGGTCGCCCTGCTCGACGCGCTCGACATCGAGCGGGCCAAGGTGATCGGTCACGACTGGGGCGGATGGACCGCAATGCTGCTCGGCCTCGACCATTCCGAGCGGATCGAGAGGATGATCGTGGTCGACGCGCCGCACCCGTGGCCGAGCCGGCGCCTCTCCGATTTCCGCGAGCTCTGGCGGAGCTGGTACGCCGGTGTACTCGCCGCTCCGGTCCTCGGACCGCGCGTGCTCCGTCGCACCGACTTCGTCAAGGGCATCCTCACGCGGGCCGCGCCGCCTGGGACGTTCGAGCAGGCGGAGCTGGACTCCTACGCGAACAGCTTCCGGCCAGCCGAGCGCGCCCGGGCGGTCAACTCCCTCTACCGCTACTACCACCGAGTCTTCGTCAGTGCTCTTCGCGGGCGGTGGCGGGACCGGCGCCTGAGGGTCCCGACGTTGCTCCTGTTCGGCGCCGACGACCTCTACGTCACGGCGAAGCTCGTCGACGGCTATCAGCCCTATGCCGACGAGATGCGTGCCGAGATCGTTTCCGGCGCGGGCCACTTCCTCGTGGACGAGCGGCCCGACCTGATCTGCGAGCGCGCCGTCGAGTTCTTCGGATAGCCGGCTAGCCCTTGGCGCGGGGCTTGGAGCGAGTGCCGGTCTTGGTGCCGTTGCCAGGGCGCGACCGGGCACCCGACCCGTTCCGCGCCCGCTTCACCTTCGTGGCCGAAGCCTGGCCGGCGATCTTCTCGGCCTCCTCGACGGCCTTGGCGGCGTCGCCGTCCTTCGCGGCGGCCTCCTTCGCGGCCTTGGCGGCCTCGCGCTCGGCGCGGCGGCGCTTCATCTCCGCCATCGAGGGGCACTCGTCGTTCAGGCAGAGCTTCCAGGGGCGGCCGCGCCAGGGGATCACCTGCAGGCGGGGGGTGCGGCCGCAGACCGAGCAGACCTCCTCGATCTTGTAGAGGCCTCTGACCCGCTGCGGGAGCGGAAAGGTCTGGTCGCAGGAGTCGGGCGAGTCGGGGTTGTCGCCGTCCCAGCCCTGGCAGCCGACGAAGCGCTTGCCGGACTTGCGGGCCTTGATGATCCGCAGCATGTTCGGCGAGCCGTCCTCCTGCTTGCGGCCGGCCTCCCGGCAGACGATGCACGGGCCGAGGATCCGGTCCTGGTCCATCCCGGCCCAGACCTCGCGGGCGAACTTGCGCCACTTGGCTTCCTCGTCGTCGGTGCTGACGTCGTCGCCCATCTCGTCGAAGGCCGAGCGGAGCATGTCGCGGCTATCGGCGAGCACCTGGTCCTTGGTCATCCCGCCGGCCGCGATCTGATCCATCTCCGCCTCCATCTCGGCGGTCATGTCAGGCGTCGCCATCCGCGGCACGTAGTGCTCGAAGGCCTTCGACATCGCGATCCCGGTCTCCGAGGGCTCCGGCGGATTGCCGAAGACGTAGCCGCGGTCATAGAGCTTCTGGATGATGTCGGCCCGCGTCGCCTTGGTGCCGAGGCCGCGCTCCTCCATCATCTCGATCAGCTTCCCCTGGCTGATCCGGGGCGGCGGAGGCGTCTCCTTGCCCTCCATCTCGACGCCCTCGAGGTCGAGCTCCTGGCCTTCGGTGAGTTTGGGGATCTCGGTGTCGGCCGAGCGGGCGTACGTATAGATGGCCGCAAAGCCCGGATCTAGGACCGCTGAACCCCGCACGAAGTAGGTTTCCGGCGGTCTCTCTGTACCCGAGTTTGTGTTTGTGCTGGTCTCGATGTTGGCGCGGGTCGACTCGCTGATCATGGGCGGCGAGAACGTGGCGAGGAAGCGGCGGGCGACCAGCTCGTAGACCCGGCGGTGCGCCTCCGAGCGCGCCTCGAGGCGCTTCGGGTTGACCGCCTGGGTTGGATAGATCGGCGGGTGGTCGGTCGTCTCCTTCTTGCCGCGGGTCGCCTCGAGCGAGGGCTTGTCGAGCAGGAACGAGCCCGCCTTGAACTCGTCAACGCCGACGAGCTGCTTGACGAGCTCCTTCGTATCGAGGGACTTCGGATAGACGGTGTTGTCGGTGCGCGGGTAGGAGATGTAGCCGTCCATGTAGAGGTCCTCGGCGATCCGCATCGCACGCGACGGCGTGATCCCGAGGCGGTTGGAGGCGTCCGTCGTGAAAGCGGTCGTGTTGAGTGGCGTGGGCGGCTGGCGTGTGTTCTTCCGCGCCGAGATCTCCCTGACCGTGCCGGGGCTCTTCGAGTTGGCGACGGCGGCCTCCGCCTCGGCCTTCTTCCAGAAGCGGTCGGTGGTGTGCTCGGCGACGAAATCGCCGTCGGGATGGGCGAACTTGGCACTGACCTCCCAGAATGGCTCGGGCACGTGGGCGCGCCGCTCGAGCTCGCGTTGGACGATCAGACCCAGCGTCGGGCTCTGCACGCGGCCGACCGAGAGGAAGTTCGAGCCGAAGCGGCGGGTCGCCATCGAGACCGCGCGGGTCAGGGTCGCGCCCCAGATCAGGTCGATGTCCTGGCGGGCCGCGCCGGCGTTGGCGAGCGGCATCGAGAGCTCGTCGAGGTTCGAGAAGGCGCGCTGGATCTCGTCCTTGGTGAGGGCCGAGTAGCGGGCGCGCTTCACGCCGGCGAAATCGCCGTTGTTGCTGGTCGCCAGGTCGGGGTTGGCCTCGAAGACCTCCTGAAGCGCCTCCAGGCCGATCAGCTCGCCCTCGCGGTCGAAGTCGGTCGCGATGACCAGGTCGTCGGCGTCCTTGGCGACCTTCTTCAGGGCGCGCACGACGTTCTTGTCGGTCGGCTCCTTGATCAGGCCGGCGTCGATCAGGTCGCGCGGATTGGTCTGCTGCCAGTTGTTGTAGGTCTCAGGGAAGGCGGGATTGAGCACGTGGCCCTTGAGCCCGATGGTCATCTGCTCGCCGGAGTCGTCCGACCACGTGTAGAACGGGGTCTTGTAGGCGGCGCCCTCGCTGGCGGTTCCGCCGCTCAGAATCTCCGCGATCTTCTTCGCGCTGTTGTTCTTCTCGGTGACGATGAGTCGCATATCGGTCCACCTACGGTAGCCCCGGCCCTAGATGCCCCCTGGCGATGCGTTGGATGGGCCTGTGCGGTCGGCGAGCGTAGCAGGGGCCTTAGGCTGCTCCCGTGAAATCGGTTGTCACAGGGGGCGCGGGCTTCATCGGCTCGCACCTGGTCGACGCTTTAGCGGCGAGAGGCGATGACGTCCTCGTGCTCGACGACTTCTCGAGCGGTAAGCGGCAGAACCTCATGGGCGCGGTCGACGCCGGCGCGAGGGTGGCGGAGCTCGACGTCGCCGACGCGGGGGCGATGTTCGAGAAGATCGGCGACTTCGGGCCCGAGAGCGTCTTCCACCTCGCCGCCCAGATCGACGTGCGGCGCTCGATGGCCGACCCCGGCTTCGACGCACGCCTCAACGTCGTGGGGACGGTGAACGCCCTCGAGGCTGCCACCCGCGCGGGCGCGTCGAAGTTCGTCTTCACCTCCACCGGGGGCGCCATATATGGAGAGGGGGCCGATCGCACGAGCGAGCTGCCCTTCGCCGAGACGGCCCGCTGCGACCCCTTCTCGATCTACGGCCAGAGCAAGTTCGCGGCCGAGGGCTACATCGATCTCTATGGGCGAACGCGCGATCTCTCCGCCACGATCATGCGGCTGGGGAACATCTACGGGCCTCGGCAGGACCCCGCGACCGAGGCGGGCGTGGTCGCCATCTTCTGCGAGGCGGGGCGGGACGGTGGGCGCCCCACCGTGTTCGGCACGGGAGAGCAGACGCGGGACTACGTATATGTGGAAGACGTGGTCGCGGCGCTGCTCGCGGCCGAGGCGAGCGACGACGCGGGCCCGGTCAACGTCGGGACCGGCGTCGAGACCTCAGTGCTCGATCTGGTGCGGCTGATCGGCGGCGCGTTCGGGCGCGATGACTTCGAGCCCGAGTTCGCGCCGGCCCGCGACGGCGAGGTCGAGCGGACCGCGCTCGATACGGCCGGCGCGCAGGAGCGGCTCGGCTGGCGCGCGGAGCGCACACTCGAGACCGGCCTCGAGCAGACGATCGAAGCGATTCGCGAGCCTCTCTAACCTCTGCCGCATGCCCGCCCAGGCCTTCGAGGGCAAGGAGTGCATCTGCCAGTTCCGTCGGGGGATCTGCGATCAGAGCTGCGTGCGCGACATGCTCGACACCCCCTTCTACATGGCGGCGATCAAGCTCAAGGGCCGCCGCTGCCTGGTCATCGGCGGGGGCAACGTCGGCCTCGAGAAGGTCGAGGGGCTGCTGCTTGGCGACGCCGACGTAACGGTGATCGCCCCGGAGGTCATCTCCGAGCTGGCGCGCTACGCCGCCGAGGGCTCGATCAAGCTGGAGCGGAGGGAGTTCCACGACGGCGATCTCGACGGCGCCTTCCTGGCGATCGCGGCCACCGACGACACCGACGTCAACGTCTCCGTCTTCGAGGGGGCCGAGCGACGGGCGATGCTGGTCAATGTGGTGGACGTGCCGCCGCTCTGCAACTTCATCCTGCCCGCGATCGTCCGCACTGGCCCGCTCGCGATCGCGATCTCCACCGCCGGGGCCTCTCCGGCGCTGGCGAAGCGGATGAAGCGGGAGATCGCCGAGACCTATGGCGAGCCCTACGCGCGGCTCGCGGTGATCCTCAACGACCACCGCGGCTGGGCGAAGGCGACGCTGCCCACCTACCAGGACCGCAAGGAGTTCTTCGAGGGCATCGTCAACGGCGATCCCGATCCGGTCGAGCTGATCAAGCAGGGGCGCGAGGACGAGGTCCAGCGCCTGATCGAGCGGCACAAGGAGCGCCTCTCGGCCTCCGTGGGCGCCCGGGCCTAGCCCCTACTCGACGTCGCGGGCTCGCAGCAGCGCACCACCCAAGCGCTTGGTGATCCCCCTGATCTCGACCGCTGCCAAGTGCGGCACTCTAGGCGGCGGAGATCGTCGCCGCCCCGAAGTCGGATTAGCCGGCGGGCAGCGCGTAGATCGCGATCGCCGCGAAGTCGCAGGCCGCGGCAGCGATCACCAGCAGGTGGAAGATCTCGTGGTAGCCGAAGACCGCCGGCCTCGGGTCGGGACGGCGGCGCGCGTAGACGATCGCCCCGGCCGTGTAGAGGATCCCGCCGAGGACGATCAGCCCGAAGCCGATCGGCCCCAGGCCGTTCCAGAGCTGGGGAATGGCCAGTACGGCCACCCAGCCCGTGGAGATGTAGACCGCGGCCGTGACCGGCTTCGGCGCGTTCCACCAGACCAGGTTGAGGACGGTGCCCGCGCCTGCCATGAACCAGACCGCGATCAGGACGATCCGGGACAGATCGCCGTGGAGCACCAGCAGTGCGAAGGGCGTGTACGTGCCGGCGATCAGCACGAAGATCATCGTGTGGTCGAGCCGGCGCATCCATCGCCGGGCGGCCGGTCGCCAGTCGATCCGGTGATAGAGGGCGCTCACGCCGAGCAGAGCCGAGAGGCTGAAGGCATAGATGGCGGCCGCGATGGTCGCCTTGGAGCCGTTGGCGATCAGGACCAGCGCGACGCCGGCGGCGAGGGAGACGAAGAAGGCCCACTGATGGGAGACGCCCCGCAGCCGCGGCTTCTGGGTCAGGGCCTGGGCAGCGGCCTCCGCGGCATTCGCGGCATGGTCGCGGGCGGTGGTGATGCTCCGCCCGGCGGCCGCGCGCGCGGCCTCGAGCCGCTCGCCGGCCTCGAAGCGTGCGTTGCCGAGGCGCTCCCCCGCCGCCTCGGCTGCCTCCCGGGCCGCGTCCACCGGGTCCCGGCCGCCCGCCTGTGCTCCGTCCGCCGTCATGACTCGAACCATAGCCCCGCCCGCCGGGAGGGCGCGAAGCAGCCGTTAGGGTCTGGCCGCGCATCGGACGTCACGGGGCCGGCGCGTAGCGAAGGCCGACGGGAGGCGAGCAGGCGCTCGCCGAGGCTCGGCGGCGAGCCGCCTCGGCGCCTAGACGCCCTCGCCGGCGGGCACGCCGCTCGGCACGCGCTCCCTCGAAGGCTGGCGAGCCCTCGCCACCAGCGTCGCGGCGAGCAGGGCGAAGGCCGCTTGGATCGCCAGCGACACGGTGAAGGCATCACCGAACGCGGCGGCGCTCGTCCCTGAACCGAGCTCCGAGAAGAACGCGCTGCCGACGATCGCCACGCCGAGCGCGTTCCCGATCTGCTGCGCGGTCACCATCGTCCCGGAGGCGGCGCCGGCATCGGCCGGAGGCACGGCCCGAAGGACGAGGTGGATGAGCGGCGGGATCGCGAGGCCCATGCCGCCCCCGACCGGAACCATCGCCAGGATCAGCCAGGCGGAGACCGAGCCGTTCCCGGTCGCCTGGACCGCAAAGATCGCCGCCAGCAATCCGACGGCCGCAATCGTCGCGCCGACCTGAGGTAGGTACTCGCGGATGCCGTCCGCCAGCCGCGGTCCGGTCAGGGAGCTGGTCACGAAGGCGACCGCGATCGGGGTGAAGGCGAGCCCCGAGTCGATGGCGCTCAGGCCGAGGCCCTCCTGGAGATAGACGGAGAGCAGGAAGAAGAAGGAGATCACGAAGTAGAGCGTGGTCGCGGAGAGCAGCCCGATGCGGAATCCGCGCGTCTCGAAGAGGTGCAGCTCGATCAGCGGGGACCCGCCGCGGGCCGTGATCCGCCGCTCGGCCGCCACGAACAGGGCCGCTGCTGGGACCGCGGCCGCGAACGACGCGAAGGTCCAGGCCGGCCACCCGAGCTCACGGCCCTCGACCGCCGGGATCATCACCAGGCTGAGCGCGAGAGTGGCGAGCCCGACGCCGAGCAGGTCGAGACGGCGAGCGGTCTCCGAGCGGGATTCCGGGATCAGGCGGTTGGCGGCCAGGAGGGAGATCAGGCCGACCGGAACGTTGATCAGGAAGACCGAGCGCCAGCCGAGACCGAGGAGGTCGAGCGCGATCAGCCCGCCGCCGACGATCTGCCCGGCGATCGCGGCGAGACCCTGGACGAGTCCCTGGAAGCCGAGGGCCTTGGGCCGCTCGGCCGCCGAGAACTCGACCTGGATGATCGAGAGGACCTGGGGCCACATCGCCGCGCCGGCGAACCCCTGGATCAGGCGCGCGACGATCAGGGCGCCTGCGGTGGGCGCCGCCGCGCAGAGGGCCGAAGCGATCGTGAAGCCGGCGATGCCGAGCTTGAACATGCGGCGCCGCCCGAAGACATCGCCAAGGCGTCCGCCGGTGATCAGCGAGATCGCGTAGGTGAGCAGGTAGGCCGCGACCACCCACTGCAGGTCGGCGTCGCTCGCCCCGAGGTCGCTGCGCAGCGAGGGGGCGGTCACGTTGACGATGAAGACGTCGAGGATGACCATGAACACCGGGGTGAAGAGGACGGGCAGCAGCCAGGGACTGTGGGAGGCGGGCCGAGGTGTCTCTTTCTGGTGGTCCATCTGGGAGTTCAACGGCCGCACCTCCTCGGGCGTGAGATCGGTCTGGGCGGATTCGCTTGCCCTCCGATCCACAGTGTGCGACGATGTTGATCCAGGTACAAGAGAGGGATTTATCCTGGTATCAAAAGCACCACCCAAGAGCTCTGAGAAGTCCTCCCGGAAGACACCACGCGGCCGGAACGGCGCGGCGCCCAACGGCGACGGCTCCCCTCGTCGTGCCGAGCTCGCCGACTTCCTCCGCAACCGGCGCCAGGCCCTCCGCCCGGAGGACGTCGGTCTGCCCGGCGGTGGCCGGCGACGCACACCTGGATTGCGCCGCGAGGAGGTCGCCCAGCTGGCCGGCGTGGGAACCACCTGGTACACGTGGCTCGAGCAGGGCCGCGACGTGCGCGCCTCGGCCTCGGTGCTGGAGGCGATCGCGGGCGCGCTCGAGCTCACTCCCGCCGAGCACGCGCACCTGATGCTGCTCGGCCGCGGCGAGGAGGTCCCCCCACGCCGCGCTCCCAAGGAGACGATCAATCCGACGATCAAGCGGCTGGTCGAGAACCTGGGCGCGAACCCCGCCTGCATCACGGGCCGCCGCTTCGACTTCCTCGCCTGGAACGAGGCGCACGCGGCCGTCTTCGGCGATCCGGCCGAGATGCCGGACGGCCGGCGCAACCTGCTCTGGAGGATCTTCATGGACCCGGCCACCCGGACGCTCCATCCGGACTGGGAGGAGGGCGCGCGCCGGATCGTCGCCCGCTTCCGGTCCGAGGCGGCCCGCTACGTCGGCGATCCCGACTTCGAGGACCTGGTCTCGGCCCTGAATCAGGCCAGTCCCGAGTTCCGGGAGTGGTGGGACCTGCACGAGGTGGCGACGAGCGGGATCGGCCGCAAGGTTGTCCACCATCCGACCGCGGGCAAGCTCCTCTTCGAACACGCCGTCTTCCGGCCGCAGGAGACCCCCGAGCAGCGCCTCGTCCTCTACTCGGCGACGCCCCAGGCGAACACGCCGGAGAAGCTCGCCAGGCTGCTCGCTGAGCGAAGCTAGCATTTCCGTTTAGACATATAGCCATCTGGTTATACTTCTGCCCGATGGCGACGGCGACGACATTCGACGTCCTGGCGGAGCCGACGCGGCGGCGGATCCTCGACCTGCTGCTCGACCGGGAGCGCTCGGTCGGGGACCTCGTCAAGAGGCTGAAGCTGAGCCAGCCGGGCGTTTCGAAGCACCTGCGGATCCTGCGGCACGCCGGCCTGGTCTCGGTGCGAACCGAGGCGCAGCGCCGCATCTACGGAGTCCAGCCGGAGCCGCTTGCCGAGGTCGCGGAATGGCTCGAGCCCTATCGCAGGCTCTGGTCCGAGCGCCTCGATGCCCTGGAACGACACCTGGACGAGGAGGCACGATGACTTCCAAGACACGCGATGGCGAGCTGGTCGAGCTGGAGGGAGACAGGGTCGGTGTCCGCTTCGAGCGCCGCTTCGCACACCCGCCCGAGCGGGTCTGGCGGGCGATCACCGAGCCGGAGGAGCTCGCGGCCTGGTTCCCCGACACGATCGAGGGCGAGTTCGCTCCGGGTGCCGAGGTGACCTTCCCCAAGTTCGTGGAGATGGGCCTCCCCTCCACCGGCACGGTCACGGAGTTCGACCCGCCCCGCCTGCTCGCCTTCACCTGGGGCCCCTCCGCCCTGCGCTTCGAGCTCGAGCCCGACGGCGACGGCTGCCGGCTCGTCTTCGTGGACAGCCTCCCCCGCCAGGAGAGCGCCAAGAACGCCGCCGGCTGGGAGGTCTGCCTGGCGGATCTGGAGTCGAGGCTCGCCGGCGAAGACGCGGCCGGACGTTCAGATGACATCTGGTCCGAGCTGCACGAGCACTACGCCGAGCGCTTCGGCGTCGACCCGGAGGTCGGGCGGCGGGCGATGCGGGAGTACGGGGAGAGCAGCTAGCGCCCGGGCCCGCGCAGCCAGACCGACCAGGGACGGACCGATTCAATCGTCAGCAGGGACTCCGGCCAGGGGTCCTCGGCGAGGCGGGTGCGAACCGTCCGCTCGTCGGGTGCGTCGATCACCAGCAGGGTGTTCTCCCCGTCTCCTTCACCGATCGGGCCGCCGAGGACGATGAAGCCCTCCTCGGCGAGACGGTCCATGAACGCGGCGTGCTCGTCCCAGTGCTCCTGCTCTCGCCGTCCCCGTGAGTGGTCCCATTCCGGGCCCTTTCCGCGCTCTACTAGGAAGTAGTCGGCCATCGTAATGAGAGTAGCGGACGCTATATCTAGCGTCTGGATCCGTTTCCAGCGCTTGACGACCACTATGAACCGCTAGACTCCGACGAGTGCACTGTCCCCGATGTGATTCCTCCACGAAGACGCTCGAGACCCGGCGCGTCCCCGACGGCGCTGTTCGCCGGCGTCGCGAGTGCAACTCCTGCGGCCACCGCTTCACCACCTATGAGCGTGCGGTCCCCGAGATGCTCGAGGTGATCAAGCGAGACGGCAGCCGCCAGCCCTTCGACCGCGAGAAGCTGCTCACCGCTCTGCTCCGGGCCTCGCACAAGCGCGACGTCGACCCGCGGCGCCTCGATCAGCTCGTCGAGCGGGTGGAGGCCGAGGCGCGGGACGGCGGCGGGGAGATCAGGGCCGCCCGCATCGGCGAGCTCTGTCTCGACGGCCTTCAAAAGCTCGACCGCGGCGCCTATCTGCAGTTTGCGGGAACTCTGCCCGACGCCGCTCGGAGCCCGTCTTGAAAATCCCCGCAAATAACGAACTAGCGCTGCCCTGGTTCCGTCCGACTCGCGGAGGATGCTGTTCTGCTCACCCCGATAGACGAGCGAGAGGAGAAAACTGATGGCCAGGGCCACTTCCAAGGCAGCAGGGACAACCGAGAAGGGCCTCGTCATCGAACGTCGCTTCTCGACCGCCGGGGTGCACCCGTACGACGAGCTCGAGTGGGAGACGCGGGAGGCGATCATCGGCGATCCCGAGAAGCCCGCCTTCGAGCAGCGCGGGGTCGAGTTCCCGACCAGCTGGTCGCAGAACGCCACCAACATCGTGGCCCAGAAGTACTTCCGCGGGCGGCCCGGCTCCCCCGAGCGTGAGACTTCCGTCAAGCAGATGGTCAGCCGCGTCGCCGGCCGGATCGCCGAGGTCGGCCGCGTGAGCGGCTACTTCGCGACCGAGCAGGACGGCGACGCCTTCGAGGACGAGCTGACCTCGATCCTGGTCAACCAGAAGGCCGCGTTCAACTCGCCGGTCTGGTTCAACGTCGGCTGGAAGGACCCCGGATCCGAGCAAGCGTCGGCCTGCTTCATCCTCTCCGTCGAGGACGACTTGGACTCCATCCTCTCCTGGAACACGAAGGAGGGGATCATCTTCAAGGGCGGCTCCGGTTCCGGGATCAACCTCTCGAAGATCCGCGGCTCGATGGAGCCGCTCTCCAAGGGAGGGATCGCCTCGGGCCCGGTCAGCTTCATGCGCGGCGCCGACTCCTGGGCCGGCGCGATCAAGTCGGGTGGGGGCACCCGCCGCGCGGCCAAGATGGTCGTCCTCGACGTCGACCACCCGGACATCGAGAAGTTCATCTGGTGCAAGGCCGACGAGGAGAAGAAGGCCGCCGCACTGAAGGCCGCCGACTTCGACATGCGCCTCGACTCCGATGCCTTCGCGTCCGTCCAGTTCCAGAACGCCAACAACTCGGTCCGCGTCACCGACGAGTTCATGCAGGCGGTCGAGAACGACGAGGACTGGGACCTGGTAGGCCGCGTCGATGGCAAGCCGGTCAAGACGCTCAAGGCCCGCGAGCTGATGGACCAGATCGCCGACGCGGCGTGGCAGTGTGCCGATCCCGGCATCCAGTACGACACGACGATCAACCGGTGGCACACCGACCCGAACACCGGGGCGATCACCGCGTCGAACCCGTGCTCCGAGTACATGTCGATCGACGACTCGGCCTGCAATCTGGCGTCGCTCAACCTGATGAAGTTCCGCAACGAGGACGGGACCTTCGACGTCGACGACTTCACCCACGCGGTGGACATCGTCTTTCTCGCGCAGGAGATCCTGGTCGGCTTCTCCAGCTACCCGACCGAGGAGATCACCCAGAACGCCCGGGCCTTCCGTCAGCTGGGTCTGGGGTACGCGAACCTCGGCGCGCTGCTGATGGCGAACGGCCTGCCCTACGACTCCGACGAGGGTCGCGCGCTGGCCGGCTCGATCACGGCGCTGATGACCGGCCGCGGCTATCGGATGTCGGCCGAGATCGCCGGGAGCATGGGCGCGTACGACGGCTACGCCATGAACCGGGAGCCGCACAACCAGGTCATGCGGATGCACCAGTCGGCCGCCTACGAGATCGAGGACGAGCTGGTCGAGGAGCCGCTGCTCCACGCGGCGCGCGAGTCATGGGACGAGGCGGTCGCGCTCGGCGAGCAGCACGGCTACCGCAACGCCCAGGCGACCGTGCTGGCTCCCACCGGCACGATCAGCTTCCTGATGGACTGCGACACGACCGGCATCGAGCCGGACTTCTCGCTGGTCAAGTTCAAGGAGCTGGTCGGCGGCGGGCAGATGAAGATCGTCAACCGCTCGGTCAACCTGGCGCTGGAGACACTCGGCTACTCGCAGTCCGAGATCGAGCAGATCGCCGCCCACATCAACGAGCACAACACGATCATCGGGGCGCCCGGTCTGAAGGACGAGCATCTCAAGGTCTTCGACGTGGCGGTCGGCGAGCGCTCGATCTCGCACACCGGCCACATCGACATGATGGCCGCGGCCCAGCCGTTCCTCTCGGGCGCGATCTCGAAGACGGTCAACCTGCCGGAGTCGGCGACGGTCGTGGACATCGCAGACGCGTACGCGGACGGCTGGAAGAAGGGGCTCAAGGCCCTCGCGATCTACCGCGACGGCTCCAAGACGGCCCAGGCGCTGAAGACCGACGCCGGCGAGAAGAAGTCAGAGCCGGCCGCGGAGGAGACCGCCAAGCCGCATCGTCACAAGATGCCGCGGGAGCGCGAGTCGATCACGCACAAGTTCCGGATCGGGATGCAGGAGGGCTACATCACGGCCGGCAAGTACCCGGACGGGTCGGTCGGCGAGATCTTCCTCACCGACATCGGCAAGGAGGGCTCGACGATCAAGGGCCTGATGAACGCCTTCGCGACCGCGGTCTCGATCGGCCTGCAGTACGGGGTGCCCCTCGAGGACTTCGTCAGGAAGTTCAGCTACATGCGGTTCGAGCCGGAGGGGATCACGACCAACCCGGAGATCCCGTTCGCGAAGTCGATGCCGGACTACATCATGCGCTGGCTTGCCAGTCGCTTCATCGAGGACACCGATTACCTCGAAAGCCTGGGCATCCTCACCGACGAGGTCCGCGCGAAGAAGGAGGCCCAGCAGGCCTTCCCGATCGATGACACCAACGGTCACTCGGACGGGGAGGGCAACGGGAATGGCCAGGCCAACGGCGAGGCGAAGGCGAACGGGTCCACCGACGTTGAGGCAAAGCCCGCGACCGCGGCGCTCACCGACACCCCGCCGGTCGTGCCGGCCAAGATGGGCACCGACCTGGAGCTCGGCCCCGCCTGCGACCAATGCGGCGGGATGATGCAGCGGACGGGCAGTTGCTACACGTGCTCGTCGTGCGGCAACAACACCGGCTGCGGCTGAGTCGCCCTACGTCTGACCACTGAGCCGGCGCCGGGCGCGCTTCGCTCGGCGCCGGACGACCTGCCGCCTGCGCAGGAAGAGCCCGATCACGATCAGGGCCAGGACGCCGAGCAGGATGTAGAGCGCCGTTTTCCTGCCCGCGCCCCCGGTGGATATGGGCGGCGGGCCGGGCGGCGGCTCCTTCGGGAAGGTGCTGCGGTCCAGGGTGTCGCGCGCCGCGGCGCAATAGCCGTAGGCGGTCAGGTCGGCCGAGCCGAACCAGGCGTACCCAGTGGCGGCCCAGCGGCCCCCGCGGGTGAAGTAGCCGTCCGCGAAGAGGGCGTCGCGCGAGTCGCCGAAGCTGAAGCCACCGGAGATCAGGACGTGGTCCTCCGGGCAGCGCGGCGTCGTCGCCGACGCGGACTTGTGCTCGCCGACGGAGACGGCGGTTGAGACCGTCCGGACGGGCAGGCTCCGATCCTCGCCGCAATAGGCGATCGCGGTGAGCTCGCCGCCGTTCTCACCGGTTGCGCCGCCGCTCACCCGCCAGCCGTTGCCCTCCACCCTCGACTCGGTGATGTAGTCGCCGCCGTAGACATGTCCGCCATAGCGCTCGACGCCAGGGGTGGTGAAGTTGGTGCGCTGAAAGCCCCCGGAGAAGATCTGTGTGTCGTCGGGGCACTCCGCGGTCACGGTCGCGGTCTCGTGCCGGTGGACGTAGGTGGTCGCGTGCGGCGAAGCCGTCGGCACCAGCCCCTGGCCACAGAGCACCTGGAGCACCACTCGGTGAGTGTCGGTTGAGCGCTGGCTCGGGTCGATCAGGGTGGCGGTGTCGTGGAAACCGCCCTGCGCTCCGAGCCGCTCGTAGGAGTGGGAGTAGACGCCCTCACCGTCCGGTCCGAGCGGCGTCGCGTTGAACATGCCACCGCCCATCAGGTGGGCTCCGTCCGGGCAGAGCACCTCGAGGCGCGAGGTCCCGTCGGCCTCCCGCATCCGGAACTCCTTGCTGGCGGAGGTCAGACCCCGCAGCGGACCGGCGCTCCCGGCCTGCGATTCGCCCGTGTTGCTCTTTCCGCCCGCGAGATAGACCGGGCCGTAATTCGAATCAAGCACGAAGATCCTCTGCTTGGCGCCGGCTCGGATCGCGAGGACGAGGCGTTCGCAAGCGGTCTCGTCCGCGATCACGTTGATCAGGTCGACGCCCTGGACCGAATCGAGGTCCGGCGTGACGACGACCTCGGTGTGCAGATCCCGGCGGAGGACGGCCGCGACGTCGTTCGCGCCGGGATAGCACTCGTCCTCGGAGAAGACGCGCTTGGTCGCCATGATCTTGAATCCCCCCTCGAGCTTGCCGGTGGCCTCGTCGTAGCCGCCCTGGACCAGGCCCTGCGGCGTCGCGAGCGCCGCGGTGGCGCAGGTAAGGAACCCGACCAGCGCAAGTAGTGGAGGGATCTTCTTCATTGGGGAGGGCGGAGGTCTAACAGCAACGCTGGTCGACGCGATTACCAACTAAGGGGGTTGCCTCCATGGCCAAAAACGCCGACCTTAGGTAAAGCGATGGGCAGGTATGGGAGACGTGCGCTCCAGCCTCTGGTCGAGGCGGGACTCGACGTAACCCGCGGCAGGCCGCTGGAGGGCGACGGCGCGGGCCTGCGACTGCTGCCCTGGGTGGGGTCGGGCCTGCTCGCGTTCATCCTTCTGCCGCTCCTACCGGGTGCGGCGAACCTCGGCAACCTGCTCGCGGGCCTACTCCTTCCCATCAGCGTCGCCTTCGCGCTGCTGCCGCGCTGGGAGCGCCACCCGGCCTGGATGCAGGCGCTGCCCTGCTTGGTCCCGTTCGTGATGATCGGATTGGTCCGCGGCTTCAACGACAGCGCGATCGCTGCCTACAGCCCCGTCGTCCTGCTGCCGGTCTTCTGGTTCGCTCTCTACGGGACCCGCCCGCAGCTCCTGATCTCCGTGATCGGCGTCGGCATCACCTACGCCGTGCCGTCGCCGGCACTCGGCGCCGGGGGCTACCCGGCGACCGAGGCGATCGCCGCACTGCTCTGGATGGTGATTGCGGGAATCGCGGGCTTCACCCTGAGCGAGCTCGTCCGGCAGCGCGAGCTGCTCGCGACGCGCCTGGAGCGCGCCGCCCGCACGGACGCCCTCACCGGCCTGCCCAACCGCCGCGCCTGGGATGAGGAGCTCAGGCGCGAAATCCTGCACGCCGCGCGCACCGAGACGCCGCTCTGCGTCGCCCTGCTCGACCTCGACTTCTTCAAGCAGTTCAACGACATGAACGGTCATCCCGCGGGGGACTCCCACCTGAAGGAGGTCGCCGCGCTCTGGCGGGAGCGGCTGCGCTCCGCCGATCTGATCGCCCGCTACGGCGGCGAGGAGTTCGCCGTCCTGCTGACCGCCACGGATGCCTTGCAGGCCGAGCAGGTGATCGAGTCGCTCCGCGGCTCGGTGCCACTCGAGGAGACCGTCTCCGCCGGCGTCGCCCAGTGGGACGGGACCGAGTCCGGCCCGGAGGTGTTCGCCCGTGCTGACGCCGCGCTCTACAAGGCAAAGCGCTCGGGCCGCGATCGCACCGTGATCGCCCACGGCCCGGAGCTCAGTCGGACCTGACCCGGCCGCTGTCTCAAACCGCCCGGCGTCGGCCCTAACTGGCGCGTCTGTACTCTCGAACCGATGCCCGCCTGCATCCACCTAGACCAGATCGCCGTGCAGAAGCCGGACGAGGTGGAAGGCTGCGAGGACTGCCTGAAGATCGGCGGCGCCTGGGTCCACCTACGCGTCTGCCGGAGCTGCGGCCACGTCGGCTGCTGCGACTCCTCCCCGAACCGCCATGCCAGCAAGCACGTGGCCACATCCGACCACCCGATCGTCAGCTCGATGGAGCCCGGCGAGGACTGGTCCTACTGCTACGTCGACGACGTCGCCTTCGTCGTCTGAGCCTCATGATGCGCCGTGATCTTCGCGGCGGTCAGCGCGGGGCAACCGACAACTTGTTGATGGCGGAACCTTGCCGCCCGCGTGCCGGCGGGGATCAATAGCCGGATTCGCGTCGCTGCGTGAGGTAGCGGTCGAGGCCCGCCCACTGCTGCTCGGGCGGGACGGCCTGCAGCATCGCCTCCGCGGTCTCGGGGTCGTCGTGCTCGGCGACCTGTTCGCGGATTCGTTGCTCGAACTGCTCCGCGGTGAGCCGCTGAGCGAGCTCCGCTTGCTCGCGGAGTCGCGCCCGCACGAGGTCGAGGTGTCGCTCCGGATCGGCGACCTCGCCGAAGTGGGTGAGCCCGAGGCTGTCGGGCTCCCAATCGAGGATGCAATCGATCGAGTCCTCCCAGAGCTCGAGGTCGATGTCCGGCGGCGGAGTGGGCGGCAGGACGAAGTCCGCCGGCGGGATCCGGACCGCGGCCGTGTCGCCGACGAAGGCGCGCCCGGTGGGCGGATGGAAGTAGCTCACATGATGGGAGGCGTGCCCGGGCGTGTAGGCCACCCGGAAGCCGAGCACCTCCTCGCCGCCGCGCAGTGGCTTCAGGTTCTCCTCCCGGACCGGCGCGACCTCGCCCCAGAACCGCTCCATCTGATCGCCGTAGAGCCGCTCGGCGCTGGCGAGGAGCTTGGCCGGATCGGCAAGGTGACGGGCACCCTTCTCGTGGACGTAGACCGGTAGATCCGGCCAGCGCCGCACCAGCGAACCCGATGCCCCGGCGTGGTCGAGGTGGATGTGGGTGAGGAGCAGGGCGCGGGGCTCGCGATCGAGCGCCTCCAGCAGGTTCTCCAGCGAGCTGCTCGGACCGGGATCGATCAGGATCCCATCGAGCTCCCAGCAGCCGATCACCCGCTCCCGGCCCAGGTGCCGCACGTCGATCAGCCTCACCGGCGGAGGATCCGCGCCGCCGCCGCGGCTCGGGCGCCCGGGGCATCGCCGAAGGCCGCCCCCTCGGAGCGCAGGACCTCCGCGGCCGCCCGCTTGCCCGACTGGATCGCGCCGTCCATGTAGCCCATCCAGCGCGTGGCCGTCTCGGTCCCGGCCCAGTGGATTCGGCCGATCGGCTCGCGGAGCAGGCGCCCGTACCCGGTCCAGGCGCCTGGGCCCAGCACTCCGGCGTAGCAGCCGCGCGAGTAGGGCTCCGCGCTCCAGTCCTTCTCCACGTAGTGAACGGGGTGTGCCGCGCGCCTGCCGAAGAGCCGCTGGAAGCCGCGCAATACCGCGTCCCGGCGCTCGCCCTCGGGAACGACCGCGAGCTCGCGCGCGTCCTTGCCCTCGAGGAAGGCGATCAGCCCCGGGCTGCCCTTGGGCGGTGTGTTGTCGAAGACGACCTGGGCCGGGCCGGGAAGGCTGATCGCCTGGCCGCTCAGCCCGTCCTCTCGCCAGAAGGGCTCCTCGTACACCGCCATGCACTTGATGACCGAGCCCATCGGCATTCGCTGGGTGAGCTGGTCGCGCGGCCCGGGCAGTGGCGGGTCGTACTCGATCCGCCCGGCGAGGGCCGGAGGCACCGCCACGATCACCCGGCGGGCCCGGATCTCACCCGCTACGACCCCGTCCCCGTCCGAGCGGATCGAGCGGACCGGCGCGGAGAGCTCGACCCGGTCACCGAGCTCCTCCGCGATCCGCACGGACAGCTGCTGGGTTCCGCCGGCGAGTCGGTCCTGCTGGGCGCCGCCCTCGGTGTCCAGCAGGTCGTCCCAGCCCCCGGCGGCGGCCGCGTAAAAGAGGACGTGGAGAAGCGAGACGTCGGCGGGCTCGACCGAGAAGACGGCGCGGATCGCCGTGGTCAGCGCCTCGCGCGCGGTCTGCGTCTTCGCGGTGCGCCTGATCCACGTGGCGAAGCTCCGCTCGTCGAGGCGCTCCGCGTGCTCGGCGTCCCACGGGGCCTCGGGGTCGATCCGCTTGATCAGCCTCTTCAGCCTCAGGTCGGCCTGGCCGTAGTCGACCATCACGTGCGGAGCGAGCATCGGGATCGTGCCGGTGTAGCGCTTCAGCTTGCCCCCGCCGTCCTCGAACAGGTTCTTGCCCGTGGCGTGGGTGGGGTAGGTCTCGATCCCGAGGTCCTGGGCCAGGCTGAGGATCTCGTGCTGCGTCGGGCCCACCCACTGGCCTCCCAGCTCCACGACGTCCTCGGCGCGGTCGCCGACCGGCTGGCTGAGCGTCCGCCCGCCGACCCGGTCCCGGGCCTCGAGCACCAGCACGTCCAGGCCCGCGCCGCTCAACTCGCGCGCCGCGGTCAGCCCCGCAAGGCCCGCGCCGACGACAACGACGTCGCAGTCATCCATCGCCCGAAGTATCCCCCTCGGCGCGCACTCAGGTGGCGAGCTGCACAGCCTCCCAGACGATCGCCAGCGTCACCAGGAAGATCGCCGCCTGGAGCACGTGGGCCCGGGGGTGGCGGAGGTGAACCCCGGCGAGCACCACGGCGACCGCGACCAGGGCGAGCTTGACGTGAAGCGTGCCGTCATCCCAGACGTCGAGGTGGCTGGCCATCGCGGCGCCGGTCGCGATCAGCACGCCGAGCGCAATCAGCGAGCCCCAGCCGAAGCGCCGAGCCACCGCCCGAAGCTGCTCGCGCTTCTCGTCGCCGCGCAGGACCGGCACCACCGCGAACGCCAGCAGCAGCTGGCCGCCGAGGAAGAACGCCATCGCCACCAGGTGGAGGTAGAGGACCGCCTGCCAGAGGGTCGTATCCATCGCGCTAAACCCTCGGCAGGCTGACCTCGCCGTCGATCAGCGGGATGACGCCGCCGCCGACCCGCGGGCGACCAGCGGCCATCTCGACCTCCAGCACGCTGGGACGCCCCATCTCCTCGCCCTGCCGGATGGTCACGCGCTCGCATCCCGCGTACTCGGCCAGGTAGGCGCCGAGCGGACCGGCCGCCGAGCCGGTCGCGGGGTCCTCGCCCCCCGGCGCACCGGTCGAGAACATCCGCGCCCGCGCCTCGCCCGCCGCCGGGTCGGCCCAGACGAGGTAGAAGTTCGGCGTCTCGCCGGCGCGGGGCTCGGCGTCCGCGAGCGACGCGTCGATCGCCTCGAAGTCCAGCGTGATCCGCCGCAGCGAGGCAGGCTCGGAGACCGGCACGATCGCGGTCGGCAGCCCGGTCGAGACAACCTGAGGCGCGAGGTCCTGATGGGCCTCGGCCGAATTGAGGCCGACGGCGTGCATCACCGCTTCGATGTCAAGCTCGGTGCCGAACTCGGCCGGGTTCTGGACCATCTCGGCGCGCCAGCGCCCATCCTCGGCACGCACCTCGATCGGCTGGAGCCCCGACTGCGTCTCCTGCACGAAGCTCGCCTCCTCCTGGCCCCGCCAGCGCGCCACCGCGACCGCGGTGCCCAGCGACGGGTGCCCGGCGAACGGGATCTCCCTCTCGATCGTGAAGATGCGGTTCCGGTAGTCCGCGCCGTCGGCCTCGGGCGACTGCACGAACGTGGTCTCGGAGAGATCGAGCTCCTTGGCCAGGGCGAGCATCGACTCGCCGGAGACCTCATCGGCCGCGTCGACCACGGCCAGGCCGTTGCCGGCCAGCGGCCGCTCCGCGAAGACGTCGAGCCAGGCGATCCGGTGGATCATGCGCGAATCATCGCGCCTGCGAATTCGCGGCTACGTGCGAGGTCCTAACCGTGGCGAAGCAGTCGCCGAACCGCCCCCATCAACTCCTCGGTTCGCTCGTCCTGCTTGGCGGATTCGCCGCCGATCACGCAGTGATTCGCGTGGTCTTCCAGCAGCTCGAGGGCGACCTTGTCGAGGGCGGACTCGATCGCGGTGATCTGGGTGACGACGTCGATGCAGTAGCGGTCCTCGTCGACCATCGCCTGGACGCCACGGACCTGTCCCTCGATCCGCCGCAGGCGCTTCAGCAGCGCCTCCTTGTCCGCGGTGTACCCGCGAACCTCTCTCGTCTCAGTTGCTGCCATCGCTCACCTCTCGCGTAAAGGCGGCCGTGTGGACGCGCCCGTTGCTCTTGAACTGGAGGAACAGCCGGTAGCGGCCGGCGCTCGGGAACTCGGTGTCGAACCTGATCTCCCTCGCTCCCGCGGAGTCGCCCGATTCAAGCTCCATCGGGTGGACGTGCAGGAAGGCCAGGTCGGACTCGCGCAGCGCGACCAGGTGTCCGCCCGCGCCCAGGTAGCTCTGGACGTCCACGGGAGCGCCGTCGCGGGTGATCGAGAAGGCGAGCTCGCTCTCGTCGCCGGCGGTCGACCCGGCCCCGATGAGCCGAACGTCATAGCCGTCCGCGGTCCGAGCGACATCGCTCGCGGCGGGAAGTGGCCGCCAGTCGACCGGGCCATCGACGTTGAGGTCGCCCGCGAGGGTGCGGTTCTCGCCGTCATGGGCGAAATCCGCGAACACTCTGTAGCTGCCCGATTCGGGCAGGGTCAGCGGCGCCGTCCAGGTGCCATCGGCTCGCATCGTCGGGTGCAGGTGCTGGAAGTCGGTCAGGTCGCGCCGGACGACGATCAGGTGCATCCGCTTCGTGTGCTCGACCTCGAAGTCGCGCACCGCGCCGCCGTGTTCGTCGACCACGCGATATTCGAGCGTCGTCGGGACACCGAAGCGAGCCGTCGAGGTCTCCATCTCGAGGCGCATGCCCCCCTCGGCAACCGAGAGCCCGCGGACCGGATCGGCGCCGTGGCCCTCACCCTCGGCGGCCATTTCCCCGCCGTGGGTTCCCATCCCGTCCTCGCTGAGCGCCTCGGCGACCAACACCGTCGTGCCGAAGACGAACGCCACGGCCGCGATCCAGCCGACGAGCTTCACCGGCGGTCCGCCGTGGATTCCGGTTTCGTGCACGACGGCGTGACCCCGCCCGCGGGCGATCAGCCAGCGGTTCACGGGCACCGCGATCGCACCCGCGATGACGAGCGCGAACGCCAGGCTGCCCCAGAAGAGGAGCGTGCCGAGGCCGGCGTCCATCGCTCCGGGAATGACGACCAGGATGAGGTTGTCGACGGCCTCCATCGTCGCGATGCTGAGCGTGTCCGAGGCCAGGGCGATCGGGATCACCGCGGCGAGCGCGAGCCCCGCCCGCAGGAGCGGCAGACTGGTCAGCGTGTAGCCGAACACGAAGGCGAGCAGGATCCCGAGCCCGATGGTCACGCCGTTCGAGAGCCCCAGCGCCGTCCCGATCGCGACGCCGGCGATCTCGCCGATGGCGCAGCCGGTCAGGCAGTGGAGGGTGGCGCTGATCGAGACGCTGGTGAGCGCCGCGCCTGACGTCGGCATCTCGTGGTGGTGTTCGTGCTCGGCGTGGGTCGCTGCTTCCATCGTGTCCCTCCCGATCCGGCTTGGTGCGTGCTGTCGTGAGAACCGTAGCATACCCCCGGGGGGTGTACCAGCTCCGCTCTCGGGTGATCAGCTGGCGGGGGCCTGGCCGGTGTCGAAGCGGGCGACCTTGTCGCCCTCGACCGTGAACTTCCAATGGGTCCGCATCGCGCCGTAGGTCGAGTTCGTGTAGTTGACGATCAGCGAGCGGCCGTCGTCAGACTGTGATTCGACCGCCATGCGCCCGTCCGCGGAGAAGATCTCGCGATCGACCCACTCCTCGAGGTCGCGCTCGGAGCCGTCGTCCGACATCGTCGCGTCCGAGGTCAGAACGGCGAAGAAGGCGTCGCGATCGCCGGCGTTCACCGCCTCGACGAAGTTCCGAACCACCGGGTCAGCCAGCTCGTTCGGCTCGACCATGTCTCGAGTTTATTTCCGGATCCAGCCCTTAGTCGTAGAGCGTGAACGCCGCCAGCACGACGTAGATCGCGACCAGCGCGACGCCCTCGAACATCCTGGCCTCCCCGTCGCCGGTGATCTGCCAGCTGACGATGCCGGTCACGAAGAGTGCGCCGATGTAGACGGTCGGGAGGGCGAAGGTGAGCGAGGTGTCGAAGGGGATCGAGATCAGCACCAGCGCCGGAAACAGGAAGGCGGCGATTTGCGCAGCGGAGTTCGTGACCACCGAGATCGCGACGTCATATCTGCGCCGCGCCGCCAGGAAGATGCTGGTGACGTGCTCGACAGCGTTGCCGGCTATCCCGACGATCACCAACCCGGCGAACGCCTTAGAGATCCCGAGCGACTCGACCGCGGGGTCGAGGGCATCGATGAACCACTCGGAGACGAAGGCCGCGCCGACGGCGCCCGCGACGAGCAGCGCAG
>Ga0126307_10000018_pt1 | contig 95020 bp, 103 predicted proteins | sample Plot28_FD_89955 | JGI IMG/M metagenome (GOLD analysis project Ga0126307, IMG submission 89955) | Serpentine soil microbial communities from UC McLaughlin Reserve, CA, USA - Plot28 | ecosystem: Environmental > Terrestrial > Soil > Grasslands | place: USA: UC McLaughlin Reserve, Lake County... | reverse complement strand
CTGACCTCCCTGGGCGAGCGGGACGTCCTCTTCATCGACGAGATCCACCGGCTCAGCCGCGCCGTCGAGGAGATCCTCTACCCGGCTCTCGAGGACTTCCGGCTCGACATCATCGTCGGCCAGGGCCCGGCGGCGCGAACGCTCACGCTCGACCTGCCGCCGTTCACGCTGATCGGCGCCACGACCCGCACCGGCCTCTTGACGACGCCGCTGCGCGATCGGTTCGGCATGACCTTCCGGCTCGAGCACTACGAGCCCGAGGAGCTGGCGCGGATCGTGCGGCGCTCGGCGCAGATCCTCGAGGTCGAGATCGCGACCGAGGCTGCAGACGAGATCTCGCGCCGCTCGCGCGGCACGCCGAGGATCGCCAATCGGATCCTACGGCGAGTCCGCGACGTCGCCGAGGTCCGCCACCAGGGCGCGATCACGACCGGGATCGCCCGCGAGGCGCTCGACCTGCTCGAGGTCGACGATCGCGGCCTGGAGCGGATCGACCGCGCTCTGCTGAAGGCGATCGTGGAGAAGTTCGAGGGCGGCCCGGTCGGGCTCTCAACGCTCGCCGTGTCGCTCGGCGAGGAGCCGGACACGATCGAGGACGTCTACGAGCCGTACCTGCTCCAGCTGGGCTTCCTGCAGCGGACCCCGCGTGGCCGGATCGTGACGAAGCTCGGCCGCAGGCACGTGGGTGCTCCCGCGCCCGAGGGTACGAGCCTGTTCTAGTGTCGGAGGTCTGGCACCCCGGCACCGCTGGGCCGGTCGACGACCTGGTCAACCGCATCCACCTGCGTATCGAAGCGTTCGCCGCGAAGCACGGGAGGCAGGCGCTCGTGGAGGTACAGCTGCGCGACGGCCCGAGCACCGTGGTGCGCTCGATCTCCGCCGAGCCGGGTTCCGGCTTTGTCACCCTCTGTCCGCACAGCGACGACGGCGGCGACGAGGAATGGATCGTCCCCGTCGCGGCCCTCGAGCGGATCACGCTGCGCGCGGCCGAGGAGCGGGAGCCGTTCGGCTTCTCGCTCCCCGACGAGCGCTAGCCCGCTCCGTTAGCCGATGTGGATCCGGTAGATGTCGGTCCCACCCGCGCTCGGAACCCAGATGTCGCCGAACGCAGAAGCGGCCGGGAACGGCTTGGTGCCCACGGCGATCGTGTTGACGACCGTGTTCGTCGCCGGGTCGATCCGGGAGACGGTGTTGGAGCCGAGGTTCGGCACGAAGACGGTGCCGTCGTCTGCGATCGCCGCGTTCTCGGGCTGTTTGCCGACACGAATGGTGGCCACCACCTTCCGCGTCTTCGGGTTGATGCGCGACACCGTGTTCGAGAGGTGGTTGGAAACCCAGATCGCGGAGCTCGAGGCCGCCAACGAGCGGGGCGTGCGGCCCACGCGTATCCAGGTGACCTTGTTGGTGCGCGGGTCGATCCGGAACACTCGACGACCGAGTAGAGACCCAACCCAGACGGCGCCGGCACCGTAGCGGAGGTTCGCCGGCCCCGCGAAGCCGGGAATCTTGATCTTCCTGCCGACCTTGTTCGTTCGGGGATTGATGCGGAGGACGTAGCCGAGGTTCGGCTCGGTTGCCCAGACGGCACCCGCGCCGAAGGCGACATCCCAGATCTGGTCCGGCAGGTTGATGCGCTTCACGACCTTGAGAGTCGCCGGGTTGACGCGGATCACCGAGTGCGAGCCGTAGCCGTCTACCCAGACACTCCCGGCTCCGATCGCGACGCCGCACGGTCCCGCGCCGACCGGGATCGAAGCCGTGACGGTGTTCGTCGCCGGGTCGATGCGCGCCAGCGCGCTCGTGCCTCCTACACCCACCCACAGGTAGCCGAAGCCACCCGTCTCCGAACAGGGCCCCGCACCGGTCTCGATCTTCGCCACGACCTGCGGCGTGCCCGTCGCAGCCATGCCTGTGGCGATGATCACAACCGCACACGTCACGCCGAAAAGTAGCGTTCGTACCATCGTTCCCCTCCACGCCTGCGCCTCGTGGGCCGTCCTCTGGCGCCAAGGTAGATGCGCCGCTGGTCATTGTTAAGGTCCACTTCGGTGCAGATTTCATGGACCAGTTGAGCCGCACGCCGGAACTGCTGGTCAGGCTCGACCGCCGCTCCGGCGAGACGCTCTCCGCTCAGCTCGAGCGGCAGCTCCGCGAGGCGATCCGCGAAGGGCGGCTGAAGCCCGGAACGGTGCTTCCCTCGACGCGGGCGCTGGCCGCCCAGCTCGGGATCTCGCGCGGCCTCGTCGTCGGCGCCTATGGGCAGCTGGGGGCCGAGGGGTACCTCGTTCTACGCCGGGGCGCGACTGCGCGGGTCGCGCGGGCGGTCAGCCGGCCAGTCCTGCTCGAGCCGGAGCCGCACGAGCAGCGCCCTCGCTACAACCTGCGTCCGGACCTTCCCGACTACGCGGGCTTCCCACGCGAGGAATGGGCGAAGTCGTATCGCGCAGCTCTCAAGCGCGCGCCGGACGGGGAGCTCGCGTACGGCGACGTTCGCGGCTCGCCTGGGCTGCGCGCTGCGCTCGCGTCCTACCTCGGCAGAGCGCGTGGAGTTGCAGGTGGGCCCGAGCACACCTTCGTGTGCGGCGGGTTCGCCCAGGCAGTGGGCCTGCTCTGCGGCGTTCTGCGGCGGCTCGGCCGTGAGACGATCGGCATCGAGAATCCTGGCCACGCCGTGGTCCGCGAGATCGTGGCACGCACGGGCCTGAGAACGGTGCCGATACCGGTGGACGAGGAGGGCATCGATGTCGAAGCACTCGATCGAACGGGCGCGGACGCCGTGCTCGTGACGCCCGCACACCAGTTTCCGACCGGGGTGGTGCTCTCGCCCGATCGTCGAGCCGCCCTGCTCGCGTGGGCCGAGCGATGGGACGCGATCGTGGTCGAGGACGACTACGACGCCGAGTTCCGCTACGACCGAGCCCCCGTGGGAGCGCTCAAGGGGCTCGCGCCCGAGCGAGTCGCCTATCTCGGCTCGGCGAGCAAGACCCTCGCGCCCGCGCTGCGGCTCGGCTGGTTGGTCGCTCCTTCGGCCCTCGTGCGCCCGCTCGCCGACCAGGTGCTCTACAGCTTCATCGCGCCTCCGCGCTTCGAGCAGCTCGCCTTCGCCGACTTCCTCGAGCGCGGTGAGCTCGACCGGCACCTGCGCCGCATGCGGGTTCGGTACCGCAGCCGCCGCGACGTGCTCGTCCTTGCGCTCGAGCGCGAGCTCCCCGACGTCGAGGTCCGCGGGATCGCCGCCGGGCTCCACGTGGTGGGCGTGCTCCCCGCCGGCACCGATGAGCCGCGGGTGCTCGCCGAGGCCCGCGCGCGCGGGATCGGCCTCTACGGCCTCGGCGAGCACCGGGTAGGCGCGCCGGGAGAGCCGGCGCTCCTGCTCGGGTACGCGGTCTCGAAGGAGCCGGCGATCCGAACTGCGGTGCAAGCGCTCGCCGAAGCCGTAGAAGCGGCAGAGACCTAGCTCGACGCGGTCTCCTCGTAGCCGGCCAGGACACCCGACCACGCCGAGTCGTAGCCCTGTCGGAGCTGCCCACCGCGCTCGCCCAGGTTCTGCCAGCCGCGGTGCTCGAGGTCGACGCGTGTCTTGTCGCCCTCTTCGGTGAACGTGACCTCGATCTCCGTCCGAGGCCGTTCCTGGCGGCTGGGGTTCCACGAAAGCACGAAGCGGTGCGGAGGCTCGAAGGCCGAGACGCGTGCCCACTCGAGCTCCTCACCCTTGGTCGTGCGCTCGTAGAGCCGCCCTCCTGGGCCGTCGAAGATCACCGTCTCGGGCGTCGGGCCGCCCTCGTCCACCTCGATCGAGTGCGTCTCGAGCGGCCACCAGTCGTGGATCCGCTCGGTGAAGGTCGAAAACGCGTGTTCGACCGGGCAGTCCACCGTGATCGACCGGCGGATCGCTCCCAGCTCGGTTGCCTGCGTGCTCATCCGTTTCTCCTCTCGCGTTCGGCCGCCGCCTTGAACCCGGCGAGGGCCTCGGTCCAGAAGTCGTCGAAGTAGTCGCGGAGCTCGCCGAGCCCGTCCGGATCGAGCCGGTAGAGCCGACGCGTTCCCTGTCGCCGCTCCGTTACGAGGCCCGCGTCCTTCAACACGCGCAGGTGCTGCGAGACCGCGGGCCGGCTGACGGGCAGCTCGGACGCGATCTCGCCGACCGCGCGGGGCCCTCGACGCAACTGCTCGAAGATCGCCCGCCGGGTCGGATCGCCCAGCGCGTCCATGGCAGTTCTGTAAGCCATGACTTACGTAAGTGTACGCTTACAGACCACTCGAGTCAAGCTCGGCGGAACTGAAGCTCGTGCCAGGAAGGCGTGGGCGCCAGCTCGAGGAGAGCCCGCTCGCCTCCGGGCTCGAGGTACGCGAACTCAGAGGCGCCGTCGTCCCAGGCCACTTCGAGCCGGCCGTCCTTGACGCGGTGATCGAGCCAAGCGCCGCGAAAGACGAGCTTCCGCAACCAGTAGACGAGCGACTCGCCGTCCACGAGCGAGAGCCGCTCCCAGTGGCGCACGAGGTAGCGGCCAAGCTCGCTGCGCGGCTCCTCGATCACGCCGTCCGCGGTCAGCTCGACGAGGTCTTCGGTTTCGTCCTGATCGAGCTCGTTGTCGTCCACGAGCCCGAGCTTGAACGCCGCGGAGGTCACCCGTTGCGCGAAGTCGGTCGCGTTGAAGCTGAAGCGGAGGCGGAGGAACTCGACGACGATGTCGTCGCCCGATGAGTAGTTGTCCACATCCACAGCTGGAGGATAGTCGCGGCACCAGAGGTGTTCGCTCACGACGCCGACCAGAAGAGAGGACGTGCCGGCCTTGCCGTTGCGTCCGCCTAGACTGTGCCCCGATGAGCAAGCGGGCGGCGTTCGTCTCCGGCCTCGCCACCGCCGGGCTCGTGCTGGCCGCGGTGGGCGTGTTCGAGCTGTCGCTCGAGCGGGCGGCGATCCTGGCACCGGTGCTGGTCGTAGTCTTCGGCGCCGCAGCGGGCCTCGTCGTTCTCTGGACGAAGGTGGGCTGGGAGGCTCTGCAGCGGCGCAGGCGCCCGTGGCTGGTGGCGGCCGCTGCCGTTGCGCTGCTCGCGCTGCTCGTCGGGCTCTCGCTGCTCGGCGTGAAGCTCCCACGCGAAGGCTAAAGACACGCTGTCCGGCGGCCTCCGTACCGTGGGCTGCCCATGCAACGGCAGGATTGGCAGCTGCGCGACGAATGCTCACGCGACGAGGTGGAGGATCTCGCGCGCGAGCTAAGCGTCAGCGAGACGCTCGCGGCGGTGCTCGTGCGGCGCGGTTACGCGGATGCCGATCGGGCCCGGTCGTTTCTCGCTGCCGAGCTGCCCGAGCACGACCCGTTCCTCCTCGGAGACATGGAGGGCGCCTGCGCGGCGATCCGGCGCGCCATCGCCAAGGGCAAACGGATCTGCGTCCACGGCGACTACGACGCCGATGGGATCTGCGCCACCGCGCTGGCGGTGCTCGTCCTGCGCGAGCTCGGCGGGGAGGTCTCTTCGCACCTGCCGAGCCGCTTCGATGAAGGCTACGGCCTCGCGCGCGACACCCTGACCCGCCTGGCCGGCGAGGGCTTCGGGCTCGCGCTGACCGTCGATTGTGGGGTGACCGCGGTCGAGGAGGTCGCACACGCGCGGACACTCGGCCTCGAGGTCGTGATCACCGATCATCACCGCGCAGGGCCTGAGCTGCCGGGCTGCCCGATCGTCGGCCCCTACCGTGGCGGCTACCCGTTCACGGAGCTATGCGGCACCGGAGTGGTCTGGAAGCTAGGACAGGCGTTGCTCGGCGCGGGCTCGGAGGCGCTCATGCGCCACCTCGACCTCGTCGCGGTCGCGACCGTCGCCGACGTCGTGCCGCTCGTAGACGAGAACCGCGGCCTCGCGGTTGCCGGGCTGCGGCAACTGGCGCGCACGCAGAAGCCCGGGCTACAGGAGCTGATGCGCTCGGCGAGCGTGGATCCGGCCACCGTGGACGCCGGCGCGATCGGCTTCCGGCTTGCGCCGCGGTTGAACGCCGCCGGCCGGCTCGGTCGCCCCGAGGCTGCGCTCGAGCTCCTGCTGACCGAGGATCGAGAGCCGGCAAGGCTCCTCGCCGCCCAGCTCGAGGACCTTAACCGCGACCGGCAGGCGGTGGAGCAGCGGATCCTGCGCGAAGCGGTGGAGGCGATCGAGGCGTGGCCGGAGACTCATCGCCGCCGGCGGGCGTACGTCGTCGCGGGCGCAGGCTGGCACGAGGGTGTGATTGGAATCGTCGCCTCGCGCTTGGTCGAGCGCTACGGCCGGCCCGTCGTGCTGATCGCCGGCACCGAGGGCGACTGGAAGGGCTCGGGCCGCTCAATCCCGGGGTTCGATCTCCACGACGGCTTGCGGCAGTGCGCGGGGCACCTCGAGCGCTGGGGCGGCCACGCGGCGGCCGCTGGGCTCTCGATCAAGCCGGAGCGGGTCGAAGCCTTTGCCGAAGCGTTCTCCTCCATCGGAGACCTCGCCCTCGGCGACGACGATCTGCGCCCGCCTGCGAAAGTGGACGCGCTCGTCCACGGCCGCGATCTGACGCTCGACCTCTGCGCCGAGCTCGCAAGCCTCGCGCCCTTCGGTCTCGGCAACCCCGGGATCACGCTCCTCCTGGCCGGCTGCGAGCTGGCGGAGCTGAGCCCGGTCGGCGACGGCAAGCACCTGCGCTTCCGCGTACGGGAGGACGGCCGCGACTCCGGCAGCGCGATCGCCTTCCGCCTCGGCGGCCAGATCGACCGGCTCCGTCGGGTCGGGCACTACGACGTCGCCTTCCGGCTAGAGGCGAACCAGTGGAACGGGACCGTCTCGCCCCAGTTGAATGTGCGCGAGATCTTCGACGGGGACGATCGCTACCTCGAGCGGCGCGAGTGGCTCAAGGCCGAATGGCGCAAGCCGGCCGAAGCGCGCGATCCCGAAGCGGCGGCGGTGTTCGACGAGCTTGGTTTGCGCCAGGGCTCGAAGGCCCACCTGCTCGAGTCTGAGCGTTTCCTGGCGCTGTTGGATCGCCCTGCGCTCGAGCGTGCCGCCTAGGACGTTCGAGAGCCGGTGCTGACGGCGGCGAACCGCACGCGCCGCGGGCGCCACGGGCGCGCCTGACGCGCGGCGTCGTCCAGCGAGACCAGCATCCGGGCAACTTTGGCTGCCTTTCGCTCGTTACGGCGCTTGCGCATGACCGCCCCTCTTCGGCTCGGAAGAGTTCGTTCCTGCGCAGGGAATACCGCTGTTCGGTCACCGGAAAACCGGGGAGTACAATTTTCGTATGACGGTCCTCGAAGCAGGTGAACGCCACCAGGAGCTGATCGACGAGCTGATCTCGACAGTCGCTGCCTACAACCCGGAGGTCGACCGCGACCTGCTCACGCGGGCCTTCCACTTCGCCGCCGCCGCGCACGGGGGCCAGCAGCGTCGCTCCGGCGAGGACTTCATCAACCATCCCTGGGGTGCCGCGAAGATCTGCGCGGAGCTGCGGCTGGACGAGCAGACGATCGCCGCCGCGCTCCTCCACGACGTCGTCGAGGACACCGAGACGGACATCAAGGAGGTGCGGGCGGAGTTCGGCGACGAGATCGCCCAGCTCGTCGAGGGCGTGACCAAGCTGACGCGGATCCAGTTCCAGAGCCGCGAGCAGGCCGAGGCCGAGAACTACCGCAAGATGATCGTCGCGATGGCCCAGGACGTGCGCGTGATCCTGATCAAGCTCGCCGACCGCCTACACAACATGCGCACCATCGAGTACCTGGGCAAGCAGAAGCAGGTGCAGAAGGGCAAGGAGACGCTCGAGGTCTACGCGCCGCTTGCGCACCGGCTGGGGATAAACAAGCTGAAGTGGGAGCTCGAGGATCTCGCCTTCTCGACGCTGCACCCTCGTAAGTACGACGAGATCAAGACCATGGTCAGCGAACGCCGCACCGACCGCGAAGAGCACGTGCGCGAGGCCGCGATGACCCTCCAGCGCGAGCTCGAGAAGGTCGACATCCCCGCGGACATCGCGGGCCGTGCGAAGCACTTCTATTCGATCTACGACAAGATGGCCAAGAAGGGCCGCGAGTTCAACGAGATCTACGACCTCACCGCGATGCGCGTGATCGCGGAGCGTGGCGGGGACGAGGGAACCCGCGACTGCTACGGCGCGCTCGGCCTGATCCACTCGCTCTGGAAGCCGATGCCCGGCCGCTTCAAGGACTACATCGCAATGCCGAAGCTCAACGGCTACCGCGCCCTGCACACCACGGTCGTCGGTCCGGAGGGCCGACCCCTCGAGATCCAGGTGCGCACCCGCGAGATGCACGAGACCGCCGAGTTCGGGGTCGCGGCTCATTGGCAGTACAAGGTCGGCTCGAAGGACGGTCCCGCTGACGAGGAGTGGCTGGCCTGGATCCGCCAGCTGATGGACTGGCAGGAGGACGAGTCCGACCCGCGCGAGTTCATCAAGACCTTCCGCACCGACCTCTTCGACGACGAGGTGTACGTGTTCACGCCCAAGGGCGAGGTCAAGGTGCTGCCGTCGAACTCGACGCCGATCGACTTCGCTTACGCGGTGCACACCGACGTGGGCCACCGCACCGTGGGCGCGAAGATCAACGGCCGGATCGTGCCGCTGCATTACCGGCTCAAGAGCGGCGACTTCGTGGAGATCCTGACCACGAAGGCCGGACGCGGCCCTTCACGCGACTGGATGTCGCTGGCGGCGTCCTCGCGCGCGCGGAACAAGATCAGGCAGTGGTTCTCCCGGGAGACGCGCGAGGAGACCGAGGCGAAGGGTCGGGAGTCGCTCGAGTCGGCGCTGAAGAAGCAGAACCTGCCGTACAAGAAGCTGCAGGGCTCCTCGGTGCTCGCGCAGGTGATCCGCGAGACGGGATTCAAGAAGGCGGAGGACTTCTACCTCGCGCTCGGTTCGGGGAAGCTTGCCGCGGGCCAGATCGTCAACAAGGTCATCCAGCGCCTGAAGACGGAGGAGGTCGCCCAGGAAGAGGCCGTTCCGCTCAAGGCGCCGAAGGCGCGCCACGCCATCTCGAGCGAGAACTTCGGCATCAGCGTCCGCGGGATCGACGACGTCCTCGTCCGGCTCGCCAAATGCTGCACACCCTTGCCCGGGGACGAGATCGTGGGCTACGTCTCGCTCGGCAAGGGAATCACCATCCACCGTGAGGACTGCTCGAACGTGAAGTCGCTCAAGCGCAACCCGGAGCGGTTCACCAACGTCTCCTGGGACGGGGGTGCGACTCAGAGCTTCCGGGTGCAGATCTCGGTCGACTCGTGGGACCGGCCGCGGCTGCTCGAGGACGTTGCGCGCACCTTCGCCGAGCACGGCGCGAACATCGTCGAGTATGGAGGCCACGTCGAGGATCAGCTCGCCAAGAACTGGTACGTGGCGGAGGTCGGCGACGTGAAGGCGCTGCGCAGCCTGCTGACGGCTCTGAGGAATCTCGACGCGGTCTTCGACGCCTACCGCGTCACGCCCTCCTAGGCCGCCACGGCGGAAACTCGCGGGTCGACCGGTCATCTCAGACGGACGAGCGAGCAGAGCTCGGACGTCCGCAAGCGACGCCTTGGGCCGCTTCAGAAAGCGATTGGGCGAATCCCTCGATCGGGGGATCGTCCCTCGAACGAGCGGGGTACCTCGAACTAGGGATGGCGTTTTTCGCTGCTCCGGCTACAACGTGAGGTAGGGGAGAGGGGCTTCACCAGGAGCTGCGGCGCCCGTTCGTTTCGAGGACGGCGGGCGGGCGCCCGGCGCGCCCGGCCGGTGGCGGCCGTGCCGGGCGCGCGTTAGCTCCTGGCCTTCAGTGCATAGATCAGCGGGTTTGCGCCGTGCAGTCGCGCGCGCGGGACGAGGGCCCAGAAACGCCCTCCCTCCGCCGGCGCGACCGCCAGGACTCGCCCGCCGGCGGCCACCGCCACGGCCCTGATCGATTCTGGCACGCGCCCGCTGACCTGGACCGGGTCGCTCGAGAGGTCGATCGCGTCGAGTCGTGCGTCCAGCCGACGTCCCTCGATCGAGTGATTCACGCGTTCACGGCCCGGGCCGACGCCGTAGATGCCCGACAGCGGCTCGCCGGATCCGAAGAGCCGAAGCTGGCGCTGAAGTGCACGCTCCCGGCGGGCCTGGAGGTCGGCCGTCGGCACGACAAAACGCTTGCCGCCGTCCTTGATCAGCACCACTTCGCGCTCGGCGTGGGAGCCGTCGAGGAGCGAGCGCCCATCCACGTGCCACGGGATTCGCACGTCCAGGGCGTCGGCGATCGTCGGCACGACGTCGATCGTCCGCGCCGGCGCACGCTCGACCCGCCGCCCGTGCTGCTGCGGAAGCTTCACGAAGAGCGGCACGTAGGCGATGTCCTCGAGATTGAGTTCAGAGAGCGGGCGCCGCTTCTCGCCGGCGCGGAAGCTGACGCCGTGATCGGCGGTAACGACGATCAGCGCACGGTCGTAGAGGCCGGTTTCATGGAGGTGCGCGATCAACCTTCCGAGCACGTGATCGGCGTAGCCGAGCTGGAGGAGATGCCGCTGCCAGTACTGGTCGACCGCCGCCTGGTTGGCGGTCCAGACCTCGTCGCCGCCCCAGCCGGGTGCCTGCCGGATCGAGTAGCGGCGGCCAGAGGGCAGGTAGCGCCAGGGACTGTGCGGAAGCAGAAGGTGCACGTACCAAAGGGCCGGGCGCGGGCCGGGACGGAGGGATCGCCGAAAGGCTGGCGGGATCGCGCCTAGATCGTCGTGCTTGTTCGTGTCTCGGAGGAAGTTGTCCCAACCGTTCGCGATCGAGGGGATGCCGCCGGTGAGGTCGTCGGGAAGCAGCTGGTGTAGGTAGACGACCCCCGTGTCCTCGGCGAGCCCGCGCATCCTGCCGCCGAAGGAGCCCTCGAGCCCGGGACAGAGCTTCGGCGGACAGAGGTGCGTGTCCTGGTCGAGCACATGCAGGTCGGCTGCGCCTCCGAGCAGCGTGAACAGGTTCTGGCGATGATCCGTGTAGACCGGGAACTCGTCCGCGCGCGGGAACCTCCCGGTGAGGATGGCGGGCACGGCGTGCGTCGTCCCTTCCGCGACCGTACTCGTGTTCGCGAACCAGGTCGAGCCCGCAGCGAGCGCGGCGAAGTGCGGGAAGCGGACTGCATCGATACGTCCGTTCGAGTCGCGCAGCGAGTTCATGGGTAGCTCGTCGAACGCGACCAGGACGACGGGCGCCTTCGCGTGCGCGCCCGCAGCGAGTGCCTCATCCGTGCCCGAGAACGTGAGTCGCGACGCATCCGAGTGCAGCAGGAAGAGCGCGAGGAAGAGCAGCGGCGCCGGAGCGAGCACGGTCAGGATCAGCCCGGCACCGGCGAAACGCGCATACACGGTCGCTGCTGCAGCACCGAGCGCGGCGGCGATCGCGACGAGCAGCCAGCCGGTTCCGCCGGCGCCCCGGATCGCCTGGAGGGTGAAGAGCCCCACCAGCGCCGCGACGAACGCCGCGTGGACGGCCCCTCGGGCCGAGCCTGGAGTGAGTGCCTCGGCGCCGGTGAGAATCACCGGCGGCACGAGCAGCAGCACGACAGCGAAGAGGACGACATCCCAGCGGGTGGAGCCCCGTGCGGCGAAGAACTCGCCGTTCTTTCCGAGTAGGTCGAAGAGCGGCTGAGCAACGGCGAAGGCCCAGAGGACGAACAGGTGGAGGGCAGCGATGCGCAGACGCACGGTCAGGCCCTGGGGCGGGCGAGGTAGAGCGTGCGCATGCCCCCGCCGAGCTCTTCGCGCCGTTCGATCTCGAAAGCCCCGGCTAGCGCGCGCTCGAACTCGTCCCGGCCGTAGCCCTCGTGTGTCTCGACGCGCTTCGCCGCCAGCAGGCGCTCGACCATCGGGTCCTCCCGGGCGGCGAACTCGATCACGAGCCGGGCGCCAAGCCCGCGCAGCCAGCCGACCAGCTCCGCGAAGGGCACGTTTCGCCCGATCGCCAGGTGGTGAACGAGCGCGAGGCAGAGGACGAGGTCGGGCCGGCCGCGTTCCTCGAGCCGGGCGCGCTCGATGCCGCGCCAGCCGAGCCCTGGCGACGGATTGGCGAGATCGACGACGAGCGGCAGGATCGAGCGTGACCCCTCGCGGCGCAACGCGGTGAAGAGCTCTCCGACGACCCGCTCCTCGCCGTCGACCGCGACCACGGTCTCGGCGTCGACGGCGCGCGAGAAGCGACCGTCGTTCGCGCCGAGGTCCCAGGCCAGGCGCGCGTGCCCGGCCTCCTGCACGAAGCGCTCCTTCCGCGCGGCGTCCTCGTCCGTGTAGGGCGCCGCCTTTCGGTAGCCGGCCCACGTGGAGCGGCCCCGCCGCGGCCGGAGCCGCTCGACGAGCTTGCGCAGCCGCCGCACGTTCGCCTGGATCAACTCCTTGCGGAAGCCGGAGGCCTTCAGCTCGGCGCGCACGTCCTTGGCCCGGTCGGCGTGCTTTGCCTCGAGCCGGTCATGCAGGACGACGTGACTGAGCACGCCGCGCCGGAACCTGGGTAGCAGCGCCCGCGCCTCGGACGGCTCGATGCCCTCGAGGCTGCCGCGCAGCCAGGCCTGGGGCGCGATTCCCCGGTAGGCCTGCAGCATCAGGGGATAGAGGAAGAGCGTGCAGAATTGACGATAGCCGGCCCATGGCTCCCCTTCGCGCAGGCGCTCGAACGACCCGACGTCCACGAACACCGGCTCCGCGCCGTGCCACTGAACGTTGTACGGGCTCGCATCCTTGAGCACGAAGCCCTCCGCCAGCGCCTGGTCGAGGAGCCCCAGTTGCAGCAGCGCAGCCTCGCGCAGCATCTCGAACGGCCACTCGTACGGATACGAGACGAACGGAACACGGTCGTGGCGCAGCAGCCCGGGCGCGATCTCCTCGGTGGCCACGATGCGCCCGTCCTCGAGCGCCCCTCGGAAGAAGCGCGCGCTCTCGAGCGCGGTCCAGTCCTTCTGCGCCTGTGGCGAGAGCTCACGCAGCACCTCACCTTCGGGCGAGTAGACGACGCGCGCCTCGGGATCGCGGAAGGAGGCCGGCTCTGGAGTGTGGCTAGCTCTCGTCGTCATCCCTGCGGATCCGCAGGGTTCGGAGCAGGCGCCGCCACGTCAGTTTTGCGCCCACCCCGACGGCAGCGGCGCCGCCGAGGATGATCTGGAGCAGCATGCTCCCGGAGCCGGGGTCGAGATACGACAGCGGGGCCATCAGCGCGGAATCCTAGTTGACGCCGGCCGAGAGCACGCCGGCGAGATCAGCAGCGCGACTCGCTCGAGGAATGCTCGGTCGTCTGAGTCGAAAGCCGCCTGACGGTCTGAGTCGATGTCGATCTCCCCGACGACCTGCCCCTCGTGGGCGATCGGCACGACGATCTCCGAGCGGGTCAAAGGGAAGCAGGCGAGGTAGCGCTCGTCCGCGTCGACATCGTCCACGACCTCCGTCCGGCCCGTCGCCGCAGCCGCGCCGCAGATGCCCTGGCCGACAGGGATGCGCACGTGCTCGGTTGCCTGAGGCCCCTTCCAGGGCCCGAGCACGAGGTCGTCGCCCTCGATGAGGTAGATCCCGACCCAGGAGTAATGCCGGAAGCGGTCGTGAAGCACGTCCACTACGGCTTGCAGCACCCCGTCTGCCCCTGTGCCGCGGTTCAGGATCCGGTCGATCGCCTCAAGCGCGCCGGTGTGGTTCATCTCTCGAGATCCGTTCCCTCGAACTCGCCGATCTTGTCGCGGTACCCGTCTGGGATCGCCCGTGCCTTGCGCTCGCCGAGATCGACGAGGACGAGGGTCTGCTGCGCGGACACCATCAGCACGTCATCCTCGCGCTTGTAGGCCGCGAGCTCATAACCCACGCTCGTGCGCCCGATTCGTGCGACGCGGAGGAAGACCTCGATCAGGTCGTCGAAGCGGGCCGGCGCGAGGTACTCGATCGTGTTCGCGCGCATGACGAACTCGTGCTCACCCCAGCTCGCGTCGAGCAGGCCCAGGTGACGGTGGTACTCGACCCGCGCCGCGTCGAAGTAGGGCAGATAGCGGCCGTAGTAGACGATCCCCTGCGCATCGGTGTCGGAAAAGCCGACGCGCGTGAACGACGCGTACTTGAACGGCGGCTTGCGATCGGTTACGTGGCCGAGCTCGATCGTCATCCCCGGATCACCTCCAGCACCTGCTGGCGCTTGCGCTCCATCAGGGTTCTCGAGCGCGCCTCGAGGTTCAGGCGCAAGAGGGGCTCGGTGTTGGACGGCCGCACGTTCATGTGCCAGTCCTCGGCGTCGACCGAGACGCCGTCCAAGTGGCTGACCCGGCCCTCCTCGCCGAAGCGCTCCTCCAGCTCCTGCAGCTTCACCGCCACGTCGGGCACGGGAGTGTTCAGCTCGCCCGTGATGAAGTAGGTCTCGCGATAGGCGCGCAGGATCTCGGAGAGCTTCTGCCCGCGCTTCGAGACGAGCTCGAGCATCAGCAGGAAGGGGACGACTCCCGAGTCGGCCTGCGAGAACTCGCGGAAGTAGTAATGGCCCGAGACCTCGCCGCCGAAGGCCGCGTGCTCTTCTCGCATGCGGTGCTTGATGTACGCATGCCCGACCCTGTTCACGAGCGGGATGCCGCCGGCGCGCTCGATGGTCTCGGGCACCGCCCAGCTCGCGCGCACGTCGTAGATGATCTTCGCGCCCGGCGCTTTCCCCAGCACCAGCTCGGCGAAGAGGGCAGTCACGAAGTCGCCGGGGACGAACTCGCCGCTGTCGTCCACGAAGAAGCAGCGGTCGGCGTCGCCGTCGAAGGCGACGCCGAAGTCGGCCTGCTCCTCGAGCGTCTTGCTCACGATGAACTCGCGGTTCTCGGGCAGGAGCGGGTTGGGCTCGTGGTTCGGGAAGGTGCCGTCGGGCTGGAAGTAGCAGCGCACGGTCTCGACCTGCGGCAGACGCTCCAGCACCGGCGGCAGCATCACGCCGGCCATCCCGTTCGCGGCGTCGACCACGACCTTGAGCGGCTTGACCGCGTCCGGGTCGATGAACGAGAGGACACGCTCGACGTATTGCTCCCAGATGTCGTACTGCTGGACCTGTCCCGGGGTCAGACCCTGGGTCGTGTCCGAAAGAGACAGTGCGCGGTCGCGGATCTCCAGCAGGCCCGACTCGCCGCCGACCGGGAGAGCTCCGCTCCGGACGATCTTCATGCCCGTGTACTCCTTCGGGTTGTGCGATGCGGTGACGGCGATGCCGCCGTCGAGCCCGAGCTCACCGACCGCGAAATAGACCATCTCGGTGCCAACGAGCCCGAGCTCGAGCACCTCCGCGCCGCCTTCGCAGGCTCCGCGGATGACGGCCGCGGCCATGGACGGCGAGGACACGCGCATGTCGCGCCCGACCGCCATGCGCTTCGGCTCGAAGACCTCGACGAATGCGCGCCCGATCGCGTAGGCGCCCTCCTCGTCGAGCTCAGAGGGGTGGATCCCGCGCACGTCGTAGGCTTTGAAGACCTTGGGATCGAGCACGGGCCGATGCTATCGGGGCCGCGGCCGCCAAACTCCCGAGCTCGGTAGGAGTCTCAGCTTGTGCCATGCGTGCGGGGACGGGCGCATCGCGACGACGCCGGCCGGCTCGCGGCACAGCACATTGCCATGAGACTGTACGAACGGCCCGAAAGGCCCGTGGACGCGGCAATCTGGAGCCTTGATCTCAAGGAGCGAACAGCGCGGCTCGTGGTTCGGGATCGCCATGGCTGCGCGGAGCTGACAACCGGTGCCGGACTGATGCTCGTTCACGTTCGCGCCGAGCTTCCCGTGATTCACGCGTCGTGCCGTGGCCTGACTGGGTACGGCGCCGATGGGCGCCTGCAGTTCCGGTTGTTCCGTAACCAGCGAGTATCGCGTGTCCAGGTCGCTGGTCCCCGCGCATACGCCACGCTCGGCGGCGATCCGGAACGGGGAGTCGAGCCGCGGAGGATTGCCATCGTCGATCTCGGTCGAGGACGGATCGACAGGCAAATTCCCATGAACAGGCGGATCGACCTGCTGCTGCGCGATTGAATCGAGGAAGATCGAAGCGCCTTCGAACGTTTCTACACTTAGGTCATGGAACGCAAGCTCGCCACGGTCCTGTTTGTCGATCTCGTCGACTCCACCGCCCTCGTCACCGGGGCGGACCCCGAGGTCGTGCGCCGTCGCGTCCAGACGTTCTTCGAGCGGGTCTCGCACTGCGTGGTCATTCACGGCGGGATCGTGGAGAAGTTCGCCGGCGACGCGGTCATGGCCGCTTTCGGGATCCCGCAGTCGCACGAGGATGACGCTGAACGCGCGGTCCGCGCCGGGCTCGCGATCATGGATGCAGTGGACGAGCTCGAGCTCCAAGCCCGCGCCGGGATCGAGTCCGGCGAGGTGGTCGCCGACGACAGCGATTCGACGTTCGCCACCGGCGAGGCCGTAACGCTCGCGGCGCGCCTTCAGCAAGCAGGCGAGCCCGGACAGCTGCTGATTGGCCCGGCCGCACATCGGCTCACGCTCGGGCGGGTCGAGGTCGAGGACGTCGGCCCGGTCGACCTGAAAGGACTGGACAAGCAGATCTGGGCGTGGCGGGCCCTGAGCGCAAACGGGGACGGCGCGCTTCCTCAGGCGCAGCAGGCCCCGCTCGTCGGCCGCGACTCCGAGCTCGACCTACTCACGAACACCTACGAGCGCGCGCTGCGCGACAAGCGCGCGCACCTGTTCACGATCTACGGCGAGCCCGGGGTGGGCAAGAGCAGGCTCGCGCACGACTTCAGCGAAGCACTGGAGGGCGCAACCGTCCTGTCGGGCCGCAGCCTCCCGTACGGCGAAGGGGTCACGTACTGGCCGCTCGCGGAGATGGTCAAGTCCGCGGCCGGGATCGTCGACGACGACCCGCTCGACGTCGCGATCGAGAAGCTGCGCGTCTGTTGCGAGGACGAGGTGGTCGCCGACCTTCTGGGCCTGGCGTCGGGCGTGCTCGAGGCCGTCCACTCGGAGCGCAGCCAGCAGGAGATCGCCTGGGCCGCGCGCGAGTGGGCGCAACGAATGGCGCAGGAGCAGCCGCTCGTGCTCGTCTTCGAGGACATCCATTGGGCCGAGGAGCCGCTGCTCGAGCTGATCGAGCACCTGGCAACCTGGGTGCGCGAGGCTCCGCTCCTGCTGGTCTCGCTGGCACGCCCGGAGCTGCTCGACATCCGTCCCGGCTGGGGCGGTGGGCGCGTGCGCGCGACCGCGATCGAGCTCGAGCCGCTCGGCGAGAGCGATAGCGAGGAGCTCGTGGACGCACTCATGACCGGCGGCGAGCTAAGTGAGGACGACCGGCGCCTGCTGCTCGAGAAGACCGAGGGCAACCCGCTCTTTCTCGAGGAGACGGTGCGCATGCTCGCCGAGGACGGCACGGCCGGGATCGGCCGGATCCCCGACACGCTGCAGGCGCTGATCGCCGCGCGCATCGACCGGCTGGGCCCGGAGCCGAAGGCACTCCTCCAACGGGCTGCCGTGATCGGCCGAACCTTCTGGGAAGGCGCGTTGATGCGCCTCTCGCCCGAACTCGACTCGCTCGAGGCGCCGCTCGAGGATCTCCTGCGCCGCGAGTTCGTGCTCGACGAGCCGCGCTCGTCCATCACCAGCGAGGCCGCCTACCGCTTCAAGCACGTGCTCATCCGCGAGGTCGCGTACTCGGGTCTTTCCAAGTCCGACCGCGCCGAGCACCACGCGCGCTTCGCCGAGTGGCTGAAGGAACACGCCGGCGAGGAGCTACTCGAGATTCGCGCGTTCCACCTCGATCGTGCGACGGGGCTTCTCGCCGAGCTGGACGGCGCCGCGCCGGTCGAGCTCCAGCGCGAGGCCGCCGAAGCCCTCACCGAGGCTGGCCTGCGTGCATTCGCGCGCGAGGCGAATCGCTCCGCGCGGCAGCTCTTCGTCCGCGCAGCCGAGCTCGAGCCGACGCTCCGCCGCCGCTACCTCGCCGCACGTGCGGCCGACCGGCTGAGCGACCTGCCGACGGTCTCGCGCGAGATGGAGGGGGTCTGCAAGGCGGCTGCCGAGGCCGGCGACGGTTGGACGCAGGGCCGCGCGCTCGTGACGCTCGCGGAGGCGGCGGTACTGCGCGAAGCCGATGTCACCGGCGCCGAGAAGATGATCGAGCAGGCGCTCGGCGTCCTCGAGCCGGACGATCTCACCGGCCGCTTCCGCGCGCTCCGGGCACAGGCGACGATCGCCTGGACTCGCGGCGACCTTGCCAAGGAGGAGCGAGTAATGGAGGAGGCGATCTACCTCGCGCGGCAGGCCGGGCGCAAGGATTTCGAGAGCGAGGCTGCGGACGAGCTAGCCAGCGTCTACCTCGCCCGGCTCGAACTCGATCGGGCGGAGCCGCTCATCGAGCAGGCCATTCTGCTCGCGGAGGAGAGCGGCAGCGCCGAGGCCCGCGGCCGAGCGCTTCGCTTTGCCGGCCAGCTCCATCTCTACCGCCGCGAGCTCAACGCCGCCGATACCGCCCTCGACTCGGCGCGCGAATACCTCGCAGAGGCCGGCGCCGCGTGGACTCTGGGTCGCACGCTCAACTACTCGGCCTGGGTGGCGCGCCATAAGGGCGACCCGTCCAAGGCCGAGCGGCTCTACCGCGAGTCGATTCGCATACTCGCTCCACTCGAGGACCGCGCGACGCTCTGTGAGAGCCAGCGCGGGCTCGCCGAGCTGCTGCTGGTGCAAGGCCGCGCCGACGAGGCCGAGCGTTTCGCTCTCGCATCTCGGGAGACCGTGGGGCCGCACGACATCACGTCTCTCTCGACCACGACGATGTCGCTCGGGCTCGTGCGGGCCGCACAGGGCCTGGACGAGGAGGCCGAGGCCCTGCTGAGGGAGGCCTACGAGAAGATCGCGGCCAGTGAGCATCGGATGCATCAGGTGGAGACCCTGGAGGCGTTGATTCAGTTCTTGCGCGACCGAGACCGGGACGACGAGGCCGCGGAGCTCGACGAGCGCCGCGAGGACCTGCTCGCCGCAGCCAGCAGTGCCGAACGCATCGCCTGATCCGCTTGGCGTCTGCAGTGTCAAAAAGCTGTGCGCAAGTCCGCGCCGAGCCCGGCATCTAGTAGATGAGCGCCCAGGGCGGCCGGGGGACTGACGGTTGTCCGCCGTCCTGGGTGCCTTTGCGTCCGTGTCGAGGCGAGGCCGATCGATCTCGCGGGCGCTCGGCCTGGGCTCCTACCGGATCCTGAGCGCCGCGCGGATCGCCTGATGAGACTCTTCGTTCGGCGACTCGCTGATGATGGTCGCCGGGCGCTGGAAGCGTCTCAACACCTCGGCCAGCGGGTCGGCGCGGAGCGTGCCCTCGCCGTAGGGCAGGTGCTTCGTCTCGTTCCGGTTGGCATAGGCGATGTCGGAGAAGTGGACGTGGAAGGGCGCGCCCGGCTCCAGGACGCCGTCTGCGGCCTCCAGGGCGTGTGCGAACGGCTCGACTTCGGTGTACGCGCCGTCGCTCGTGGCGTGCATGTGCGCGAAGTCGAGCACCGGGCGGACCCAGCCCGTGCGGCGGGAGATCTCGATCACGTCGTGGAGGCTGCCGAAGTCGCGGACACGCCCCATTACCTCCACGCCGAAAGGCACGACGCGATCCTTGCCCTCGAGCCGCTCGCGCAGCGCTCCCAGCTGCTTGCAGACGGCCGTGATCGTGACGCGGCGCGTGCGGCCGAGCAGGAAACCCGGGTGGAAGACGACGAGCTCGGCTTTCGCGGCGACGGCGATCCCCGCCGAGTGGTCGAGCATGCCAACGGCCATGCGGAACTTCTTGTCGTGCTCGAGGTGGCCCATGAACCCCGCGATCGGCGCGTGCACCGAGAGCGCGATCCGCGCCTTGCGCGCCAGCGCTCCGAAACGCTCCGCCCACGGGTAGTCCATCCAGAACCCGCCGGCGAAGTCGATCTCGCAGGCCGAGAACTTCCGCTCGCGCAGGAGCCGAATCGCCTCCTCGGGGCTGTCGCGCGAGGGGACGCGGGCGGGGCCGAAGCGGAGTTTGCCCATCTTGATCGCAGCGTAAGCGGTATTCCGTCCGAGGCCCCATCTACGCTCTCGGCATGGCAAAGCGCCCTTCACGGATCGACCTACTCGAGCTCGACATCGACCTTCGCCTTGCCGACCTCTGGCGGGAAGCCGCCGACATCGGCGAGTGGAACCTCGAGGTGGTCGCCGCGTTCATGCGTGCGGCCTACGGCAAGGGCTACTGCGACGCGCTCACCGAGGACAACCCCGGCAGCCTCTGCGAGGAGCACGGCTATCGGATCCCGAGCCGAAGCTCCGAGCCTGCTCGCGAGCGCTAACAGCCGTCTCTAGAATCACGGCGTGGCCCGGAATCCTCGTTCCGTGCGGCTCGTGCTCGCGCTGTCGGTCGCAGCCGTGCTTGCGGTCTTCCTGCTCTACGTGTCTATCGCGGGCGGGCGCCAAGCACAGCTGAAGCCGAGTCAGCTGGCGGGGCACGCGGAAACCGTGTCCCTCGTCGGCAGGGTGGTCGGTCGATCCAGCGGCGACGGCTACTCGAGGAACGGGCTGCGCTTCCGAGTCGGGGACATCGGCGGAAAGGCCTCCGTGCCCGTCGTGTACCGCGGCAGCGTGCCCGACATGTTCAAGACCGGGCGGCACGTCGTTGTGGACGGCCGCTATAGACACGGCGTCTTCGTCGCCAAGCACGACACGCTCGTGACGAAATGCCCGTCGAAGTACGCGCCGGCCAAAAAGGCCTAATGACCATCTGGCTCGTGCTGGGCGGCCTGCTCGCCGTGGCCTGCGTGCTGCTCGTCGCGCGGCCCTTCCTGCGTGAGCCCGCTCCCGAGGACGATCGGCTCGAGGAGCCGGGGACGCGTGAGCAGGAGCGCATCGCCCTCGAAGAAGAGCGCGACCGGGCCCTGGCAGCGCTGAAAGAGCTCGAGTTCGACCATCGCACCGGCAAGGTCTCGGACGAGGACTACCGCGCGCTCGTCGGGCCGCTGCGCCGCCGCGCGGCGGAGCTGCTGCGCGCTCTCGAGCCTCGCAGGCCGAAACACGAGCGCGTGCGTGCCTAGCTGCCGCCAACTGGTTTACCGGGCCGGATCTGCCCGTATCCTCGGGGAAGCGGTGTACGCTGACGACGAGCAAGGGAGCGAGTCGGCCCGTTTGCGGATGGCAGAACTGGACGGGCTGTTCGCGGCAAAGGAGGAAGAGATGGAGCAAACAGCCGCAGGGGCGATGGAGCGGATCCGGCGAGCACAGCTCCAGGTGCAACCGACGCAGATCGAAACCCCTCAGCCGGTGCCAGAGCCGTATCCGGAGCCGAGCCCAGCGCCGCAGCCCGTGCCGGTGCCCGAGCCGACACCGGAGCCATCAGAGCCGCCGGGCCCGACAGTCGTGCCCGAACCGGGCCCAGCACCCAGCCCGCCCCCGCAGGGGGAATAGCCCTTCCGGGCAGGTACGCCCGGCCGACCGCCGAAGTCTCGCCAAATGCACATCCGCCGACTCTTACCGGTCGTCGTGATCCTCCTGGCCATCGCCGCGGCACCCGCGAGCGGTGACGTCACGAGCCGGAAGCAGGAGATCGACTCGCGTCTCCAGGCAGTCCAGGCCAAGATCGCCCGTGCCGAGCAGCACGAGCGCGAGCTGGCTGCCGACATCACCTCGGTCAACCATGAGATCCGCGATCTCGCTTCGCAGGTCGGCGATGTCTCCGCGCAGCTTGCACCGCTCGAGCGGGACCTGGCCCTGCACAAGGAGAAGCTCGACCGGCTGAACGAGCTCTACCGGCTTCAGACCTCGCGCTACGAGTTCTTCCGCAAGGAGTACAACGCATTGATCGACCGGCTCGCGAACCGCCTGATCGACATCTACGAAGGCGGTGAGCCGAGCTCGCTCGATGTGCTTCTCTCGGCCAAAACCTTCACCGACCTGATTTCACAGACTGACTACGTGAATGCCATCGTGGCGCAGGACAAACACATCGCCGACCAGGTGGGGACGGCGAAGCAACGGGTCCGGCGGCAGCGGGAACACACGAAGCGCTTCCGGGCCCTCGCCGCCGCCGAGACCAGGACGATCGCCTTGCGGGCGAGCCAGGTGCGGGCGCTCAGGGACGAGCTCCTCGCCAACGAGAATCGGCTCGCCGCCGCCCGCACCGCGAAGCGGGAGAGCCTCCGCAACGTCGCGGAGAGCAAGCAGGAGTACCTGCACGAGGCCGCGGGGCTCGCGCAGGCAAGCGCCACCCTTGCATCCCAGATCCAATCCGCCCAGTCGAGCAACTCCTACGCACCTCCCGGGGACACAACACCTTCGGCCGCCGGCTTCATCTGGCCCGTGAACGGGCCGGTGACGAGCGGGTTCGGCATGCGCTGGGGTCGCATGCACGAGGGGATCGACATCGGCGTCCCCGCGGGCACGCCGATCCAGGCCGCCGCCTCAGGGCGGGTCGTGTACTCAGGCTGGATGGGCGGCTACGGCAACCTCGTCGCGATCGACCACGGCCGGGGCCTCTCGACCGCGTACGGACACCAGTCCAGCATCGCCGTCGGCAACGGCCAGATCGTCACGCAAGGCCAGGTGATCGGCTACGTCGGGTGCACCGGGCACTGCTTCGGGGATCACCTGCACTTCGAGGTGCGGGTCAACGGTAGCGCCGTCGACCCCCTCGGGTATCTGTAGCCGCGTTTCGGGGACGCGTCCACGTGGAACCACATTCTTGTCCTGCGGGACAACACGAAAGGAGACGCCCAAGATGCTCGCATTGCTACTCGTGCTCCTGCTCGCGATCCTCCTCTTCGGGATCGGCTTCGCCGTGAAGGTCCTCTGGATCGTCGCTGCGATCGTGCTCGCGCTCTGGCTGATCGGCTTCCTGGCCCGCGGCCCGGAAGCGCGTTGGTACAGGTGGTGAGGCGCCGCTTGTCGGCGCCGTTGTCAGGAGCCGTGGGCCTTGTCCACGCGTCCGTCTGCGCCGCTGATCGGGGACGCTTGGATCACAAGTTGCGCCTGGTCAACTAGCCCAGGAAGGTCTGGCCTAGCAGGAAGACGTTCAAGGCCGAGATGAGGGCGGCGACGAGCACTCCGATGGCTGTGGTCGCCCTCCGGTTCACGAGGACGCCCATCAGATCCTTCCGGCTCGTGAAATAGACGAGCGGGATCAGCGCGAACGGGATCCCGAACGAGAGCACGACCTGGCTGATCACCAGCGTGCGTGACGGGTCGAGCCCGATCCCGGCAACGATGAGCGCCGGGAGCATCGTTACGACGCGGCGCACGAAGATCGGGATCTTCCGCTGGATGAACCCCTGCATCACCACCTGGCCGGACAACGTGCCGACGGTCGAGCTGGAGAGGCCCGAAGCGAGCAGCGCGAGCGCGAAGAGCGTGCTCGAGGCGCCTCCGAGGATCGGCTCCAGCGTCTTGTGCGCGGTCTCGAGCGAGTCCACGTTGTGGATCCCGGACTTGAAGAAGACGCTTGCCGCCATCACGAGCATGGCCATGTTGATCACGCCCGCGATCGACATCGCGATCACGACGTCCACCTTCGTGTAGCGGTAGAGGCGCCTGGCCTCCTCCTCGTTCTCCGGGACGACGCGGTTCTGCGTCAGCGCGGAATGCAGGTAGATGACATGCGGCATCACCGTCGCGCCGAGGATCCCGACCGCCAGCAGCACCGACTCACTTCCTGCGAAGTCCGGCGTGACCGCATGCAGCGCCACCGTCCCAAGCGGCGGGTTCGCGTAGAAGAGCTCGGCGATGTACGACACCCCGATCACGCCGACGAAGGCGGCGATCACGGCCTCGAACGGCCGCAGCCCCAGCCGCTGCAGCGCGAGGATCACGAGAGTGCAGACGCCCGTGACAAGAGCCGCGAGGAAGATCGGCATCCCGAAAAGCAGGTGAAAACCCACCGCCGCTCCGAGGAACTCGGCCAGGTCGGTGGCCATCGCGATCAGCTCCGCCTGCACCCACAGGCCGCGCGAGGTCCGCCGGGAGAACTGGTCGCGACAGACCTCGGGCAGGTTGCGCCCGGTGGCGATCCCGAGCTTCGCCGAGAGCGTCTGGATCAGCATCGCCATCAGGTTCGAGGCGAGGATCACCCAGCAGAGCGTGTAGCCGAACTTCGAGCCGCCGGCGATGTTGGTCGCGAAGTTCCCCGGGTCGATGTAGGCGACGCACGCGACGAAGGCGGGACCGAGGAACGGAAGGATGCGGAATGGGCGGGGAAACCCGCGTAGGGCCCGTTCGGCCGCCTGGACGTTGCCCGCAGCGACCCGTTCTGCCCGCGTCGCCATCATGGGGCGAATTTAACGAAAGTTAGGCGTGCCTAAACTTTCGCGAGCCGTAGATCCGGCAGGTTGCGCCAGCGCTCGTCGATGTCGAATCCGTAGCCGACGAAGAACTCATCCGGGACGGTGAAGCCGACGTAGTCGACGGGCAGGTCGTCGACCAGGCGGCGGTAAGGCCGGTCGAGCAGCGCGGCCACTCGCAGGCTTTCCGGGTTGCGCAGCTCGAAGATGTTCCGCAGGTAGTTGAGCGTGAGCCCGGTGTCGACGACCTCGTCGACGATCAGGACCTCGTGGCCGGCGAGCGGGATGATCGTGTCCTTCAGGAGGCGCACGCGTGAATGCCCACCCGCGTTTGCGCCGTTGTAGCCCGCGAGCTCTACGAAGTCGACCTTGTGCGTGCTCGGGATCGCCCGGGAGAGATCGGTCAGGAAGACGACGCTCGCCTTCAGGATCGAGATCAGCAGGAGCTCCTTGCCGCCGTAGTCCTCGGCGATCTGCGCGCCGAGCTCATCGACTCGCGTGTGGAGCTCCTCCGCCGAGAGGAACACGTCCCCGATCCGGGAGTCGGAGGCGTTTATGACGCGAGGTCGAGGCGGTATCGCCGGGCCAGCCGCTCGATGTCGCGTTTGTAGAAGAGCTTGGCCTGCACCTCGGGATAGCGTTGGCGGAGCTTGCGCAGCTTGCGGTTCTTGCGCGTCACGAGGCGCTGCTTCATCACCGTGATCTCGAGGAACAGGTTCTGCTCGGGGAGGTAGAAGTCCGGCGTGAACGCCTCGGTCACGCGCCCGCTCTCATCCTGTTCGAGAATGAACGTCCGCGGTTCGTAGTCCCAGCGGATGCCGTAAAAGTCGAGCACCTTGGCGCATTCGCGCTCGGCGTCGTTGGCGAAACGCGGCGGATCGTTGCCGCAATACGCCTGGAAATCGGCGATTTCTGCCACCCCGCGCAACAGTAGCAACAGGTGCGGACGCGACTCCCCCGGCGACTTGATAGAAGACACCTCCCGCGATGCCCCGGCTCCGCTTCACGCCACAGAAACGCGAGTTCTTCGACCTCTACTCGCAGGCCTCGGCCAATACGGTCGAGATCGCGCGGCTGCTCGTCGAGTTGCTCGAGCGCTTTCCGGAGGACGGCGACGCTCTCGTCGGCCGCATCAAGGGGCTCGAGCACGAGGGCGACCGGCTCACGCACGAGGTCGTGCTGCTGCTCAACAGCACCTTCGTCACGCCCTTCGACCGGGACGACATGTACCGGCTCGCGGGCGCTCTGGACGACATCTGCGACCACATCGACGAGGCTGCCGACAACCTCGGCTCCTACGGCGTCGACCGTGTGCCCGAAAAGGCGCGCGAGCAGGCCGACGTGATCTTGCGCGCCGCGACGAAGCTCGACGAGGCAGTCGGCAGGCTCCAGGGCTTCAAGGACTCGAGCGACCAGCTGGCCGAGCTGCGGGCGCTCGAGGACAAGGGCGACGAGCTCGAGCGCGACGCCGTCGCCGAGCTATTCCGCTCCACCGACGACGCCAAGACGATCATCCGCTGGAAGGACATCCACGAGCGTCTGGAAGAAGCCGTGGACGCGCTCGAGAACGCCGCGGATGTTCTTGAGGCGATCGTGGTCAAGAACCGGTAGCAGCGCGGCGTAGATGGAAACGATCTTGCTCGTGGTGGTCGTCGCCGTGGCGCTGGGCTTCGACTTCACCAACGGGTTCCACGACACGGCCAACGCCGTCGCCACCTCCGTCTCCACGCGTGCGGTCTCGCCCCGGCTGGCGGTGTCGATCGCGGCTGCCGCCAACCTCGCCGGCGCCTTCGTCACGACCGCGGTCCCGAAGACCGTCGGCAAGGGAATCATCGACATCGGGTCGCCAATGAGAAGACGATCCTGGCCGCGCTGATCGGCGCGATCACCTGGAACCTGATCACGTGGTGGCTGGGGCTGCCCTCGAGCTCCTCACACGCGCTGATCGGCGGCCTGGTCGGTGCCGCGATGGCGCACTCGGGGTTCAAGGGCGTGCAGTGGCACGGGCTCGCTCACAACGTCGCGATTCCCGCGGTGGCCGCTCCGGCGATCGCCTTCTGCTCGCCTTTCTCTTGCTCGTGGCGCTCTACTGGGTGTTCGTACGGGTCACGCCCGGTCTCGCGAATCGCACGTTCCGGCTGGGCCAGCTCGCCTCGGGCACTTGGGTCGCCTTCACCCACGGCGCGAACGACGCGCAGAAGACGATGGGCGTGATTGCTCTCGCGCTCTACGAGACCGGCCACCTCTCACACTTCTATATCCCGACCTGGGCGATCGTCGCCGCCGGCCTGGCGATCGCCGCCGGGACGTACGTCGGAGGCTGGCGGATCATGAGGCCGCTCGAAGGGCTGTTCTAGCTCCCGGCTCTACACTTCGGGCATGCCGGAGGCTCGAAACGGCGACTCGCTGACGATCGCGCAGATCTCCGACATCCACTGCGGAGGAGTCGACTTCGTGCCGAACCTGCTCGAGCGGGCGATCCGCGAGATCAACGACCTCACGCCCGATATCGTCATCTGCTCGGGCGACCTGACGACCTTCGGCTTCAAGCACGAGTACGTGATGGCGAAGTCGTACCTCGATCAGCTCGAGTGCGAGTCGGTCGTGGTCATCCCTGGGAACCACGACTCGCGCAACGTCGGCTACGTGCACTTCGAGGACATGTTCGGCGACCGCAACTCGGTGCTTCGACTGGCCGGCGTGTCCGTGGTCGCGGTCGACTCCACCGAGCCCGACCTCGACAACGGCCAGATCGGGCGCGGCCGCTACCGCTGGATCGAGGAGCAGTTCGCGGATCAGGCCGACCTGCGGATCTTCGTCCTGCACCATCATCTGCTGCCCGTCCCGGGCACGGGACGCGAGCGCAACGTGGTCTACGACGCCGGCGACGTGCTCGAGTGCCTCCAGCGCGCCGGCGTGAACCTCGTGCTCTCCGGCCACAAGCACGTCCCGTACGCCTGGCGACTCGAGAATCTCTTCGTCGTGAACGCGGGCACGGTGTCGTCGCAGCGCCTCCGTGGCAAGACGCGGCCCTGTTACAACGTGATCGAGATCTCGGGCCGCCACGTGAACGTCTGGCGCAAGTACCCGTTCCACGGCTCGGAGCGAATCATCCAGTTCTCGACGGAGACCCTCGCGTTCGAGAAGTACACGACGCGAATCGAGGACGAGGTTACGGCGAGGACCTGATGCGCGCCTTGGCCATCGCTGACGGTGAGCATTACGCACCCGTCGTGCGCGACGCGCTCGCCTTTCTGCCCTACGACTTCGTCGCGGTCTGGCTCGCCGGCGGGACCGAGAAGCTGCGCGGCGGCGAGGACTACGGGGTGCCGGTCGTGGACGGGCTCGAGCCCGCGATCGCCGAGCTCGAACCGGAGGTCGTCGTCGACCTCTCGGACGAGCCCGTGCTCGGGCCTCGCGAGCGCTTCCGCGTGGCCAGCCGCGTGCTCGCGCTCGGCCTGCCGTATGTGGGCCCGGACTTTCGCTTCGATCCGCCCGAGCAGGCTCCGTTTCCCGTGCCTTCGCTGTCGGTGGTCGGCACGGGTAAGCGCGTGGGCAAGACCGCGCTCACCGGACACTTGGCGCGGCTGCTCGCGCTCGACCGCGACGTGGTCGTCGTGGCGATGGGCCGCGGCGGCCCGCCCGAGCCCGAGGTGGCCGAGGTGCGCCCGACGCTCGAGCGCCTGCTCGAGCTCTCGCGGGAAGGGCGCCATGCCGCCTCCGACTACCTCGAGACCGCGGCTCTGGCCGGGGTCGTGACGATCGGCTGCCGCCGCTGCGGCGGCGGGCTCGCGGGAGCGCCTGGAGAGTCGAACGTGCTTGCGGGAGCTGCGCTCGCCGCCGAGCGCGAGCCCGACCTCGTGGTCTTCGACGGGAGCGGGGCATCGATCCCGCCGATCGAGACGAGTGCGCGCGTCCTCGTGACGAGCGCGGCGCAGCCGCTCGAGGTCGCCGCCGGCTACCTGAACGCCTACCGGATCCTGGTCTCCGACCTCGTCGTGCTCGCGGGCGCGGAAGCCGACTCGACCCACGAGGAGCTCGCACACGCGATCGCCCAGGTGAAGGATGTGCCGGTCGTTCCGGTCGTCCTGCGCCCGCGGCCGGCGGAGTCGATCCTCGGGCGGCGCGTCGCCTATTTCTCGACGGCGCCGGCGGAGGCGCACGAGACGCTGGCACGCCACCTGCGCGAGGAGCACGGGGCGGAGGTCGTGCTCGTCTCCGGCAACCTCGCCCGCCGCAGCGCGCTTCGCGAGGACGTCGTGAACGCGGACGCGGAGGTGTTCTTGGTCGAGATCAAGGCCGCGGCGATCGACGTTGTCGCCGAGGCGGCCGTGGCGCGCGGCGCCGAGGTGGTGTTCGCCGACAACCAGCTCGTTTCGATGGGCGTGCTCGACCTCGACACCGAGCTGATTCGCCTCGCCGACTCGGCGATCGCCCGAGAGGCGGTGCCCAGGTGAGCGACCGGCGCTATCGCCAGCCGCTGCCGCTGGGCGGCGAGGACGGACTGCCGTTCTCGAAGGGGCTGATGGCCCGCGCGCTGATCGCGGCCGGCTTCTCCGCCGACCGGGCGTACGAGCTCGCGCTCGCCGTCGAGGCCGACCTGAACGCGACCGACCGCCAGTCGATCTCGTTCGAGCGGCTCGACGAGCTGGCGCACGTCGCGCTGGGCGACGAGGCCGGGCCGGGCTCAATGCGCCGTCTGCGCCTCTACCGCGAGCTGTACGAGCTCGACCTGCCGATCATCCTGCTCGTTGGCGGCGCGACCGGGACCGGGAAGTCCACGGTCGCCACAGACGTTGCGTACCGGCTCGGGATCACGCGCGTGACGTCGACCGACTTCGTCCGCCAGACCATGCGGGCGTTCTTCTCACAGGAGTTCATGCCGGCGATCCACTACTCGAGCTTCGAGGCCGGCCGCGCGATCGCCGACGAGGATGCCGAGGGCAGCGACGCGGTGATCGGCGGCTTTCTCGAGCAGACCCGGGATGTGCTGGTCGGGGTCCAGGCCGCGATCGACCGGGCGCTCGAGGAGGGATGGTCGATGGTGCTCGAGGGCGTTCACCTCGTCCCGGGAATGCTGCCAAGGAAGATCCAGGGCGCGCTCGTGGTGCAGTGCGTGCTCGGGATCGAAGATGCGGAGGCGCACGCCAGCCATTTCTGGATCCGCGACACCGACTCCGAAGGCGTGAGACCGTACGAGAAGTATCTCGACTCGTTCGACGACATCCGCCTCGTGCAGACGTACATCCTCGAGCGCGCTCGCAAGCACGAGGTGCCGGTGATCGAGAACGGCAACATCGAGGAGGCGATCGGCGAGGTGATGGAGCTCGTGTTGGCGGCCGCCGAGCCGCAGAGGGTGCGGCCATGACGCAGACGGAGCCCGAGAAGCGGGTCGGCGCTCTCGGGAGCGAGGCGCGCTTCTGCCTCTGCGAGAGCTATGCGCGCGTGACCGAGCGAGCGGCCCTCGCCGGGGCCCGCTGGCTCGGCCGGGCGGATCAAGAAACCGCGGAGGAGGATGCGTCCAACGCGATGCGCCTCGCGCTCGAGCTGCTGCCGATCGACGGAAGGGTCGTGATCGGCGCCGGCGGCGAGACGAGCGAGCTCACGACCGGCGAGACGCTCGGCTCCGGCGGTGAAGAGGTCGATCTCGCGCTCGACCCGCTCGAGGGCCGCGGCGTGGTCGCCCGCGGCGGCTACGGGGCGATGTCCATGGTGGCGGTCGGCGAATCCGGCGCCTTCCAGATGTTGCCCGAGATGTACATGCGGAAGATGGCCGTCGGTCCGAAGGCCCGCGGTGCGATCGATCTCGGCAAGCCGGTCGGAGAGAACATCCGCGCGATCGCCGACTCCTTCGGACGCATGGTCAACGACGTGACCACAATCGTCCTCGACCGGCCGCGCCACCACGACCTGATCGAGGAGATCCGGGTCGCGGGCGCACGCATCAAGCTGATCCAGGACGGGGACGTGACCGCCTCGATCTCCGCTGCGATCCGCGGCACGAACGACCACCTCGCGGTCGGTATCGGCGGCACACGGCAGGCCGTCCTCTCCGCGGCGGCGCTGCGCTGCCTCGGCGGCGAGCTTCAGGCGCAGCTCTGGCCGACGTCGCGGACCGAGGTCGAGGCCGCGCGCGAGGGCGGGGTTGAGGACGTCGAGAAAGTGTTCACGATCGACGATCTGGCAGCCGGCGAGATGATCGTCGTAGCGACCGGCGTCTCGAACGGAGACCTTCTGCGCGGGGTGCGCTTCCTCGCAGACAGCGCTCGCACGCACTCGCTCGTGATGTGCACGCGCTGCAACTGGGTGCGCTTCGTGGACGGCTTCCACTTCTTCGCCCGGGAGCGCCGCGAGGAAGTCCGTCTGCTCGGCTACTGATGGCGCTCGCGGGAAGCTGCCTCTGCGGCGGCGTGCGCTTCGAGGTCGATTTGCCCTTCCGCCGGGCGAACCATTGCCACTGCTCGTTCTGCCGCAAGCACTCGGGCACCTTCGGCCTCACGCAGGGGCGAGTTCCGCGGGAGAGGTTCCGACTGCTCGAGGGCGAGAAGTTGTTGCGTGTCTTCCGGCCCGAGGGTGGCACGGCGGCGAAGGTTTTCTGCTCGGTTTGCGGCTCCAGTCTCTTCGGCGGGCACTGGCCCGAGGGTAACGAGGTCTCGATCCGGCTCGGCTCGCTCGACGGCGATCCGGAGATCCGGCCGCAATACCGCTCGTTCGTGGATTCCCGCGCAACGTGGGACGAGCTCCCGGAGGACGGCCTGCCGCGGTACCCTGGTGCCAATGGCATCGCGTGACGACGTTTTCGAGGCGCTGAGAAGCGTCGAGGACCCCGAGCTCGGGATGGACATCGTCGAGCTGGGGCTGGTCTACGACGTCGAGGTGCAGGGGCCGATCGTGAAGGTGCAATACAGCCTCACGTCCATGGGCTGCCCCGCCGGGCCGCTGATCCAGCAGAACGTCGAGGAGACAGTGCGGGCGATGCCCGAGGTCGCCGACGTGGAGACCGAGCTGGTATGGGACCCGCCCTGGACGCCCGAGAAGATGTCCGACGACGCCAAGTTCATCCTCGGCTTCGGATGAACAGAACCCGCCCAGGCTCCGCGTAGCTTCCGGCTACGCCGCTCGAGTGCACGCTCGCCCTAGCTGGGGATGCGTAAGACGATCTTTCCGAACTGTTGGCCTGCTTCCATGCGCTCGTGCGCGATCCGCGCCTCCTCGAGCGCGAAGGTCGAGTCGACTACCGGCTCAGCCCGGCCGCTCTTGACCAGCTCGTAGGCGGCCTCGAAGTCGGCCTTGGTGCCCATCGTCGAGCCGTAGATCGTCAGCTGCTTCCACCAGATCCGGTGCAAACCCGCGGGAGGATTCGCGCCCGTCGTCGCGCCGCAGACCGCGATCCGGCCGCCCGCACGAGCCGACTGGAGCGAGGTCTGCCACGTCGCTTCGCCGACGTGCTCGAGCACGACGTCCACGCCCTTCCCCGCGGTCGCCTGCTTTACAGCCGCGGCCACGTCGCCCGTGCCGTGGTTGACCGTCGCGTCGGCGCCGAGCTCCTGAGCGCGCACGAGCTTTTCGTTGCTCGACGAGGTGACGAGCGCCCGTGCTCCCAGACCTTTGGCGATCGCCAGGCCCGCCGAGGCGACGCCGCTCCCGATTCCCCACAGCAGCACCCACTCGCCTTCCTGGAGCCGCGCCTTGGCCACAAGCAGCCGGTAGGCGGTCTCGAAGACGAGCGGGAATGCTGCGGCCTGCTCGAATGAGAGCTCGTCGGGCAGCGGGTAGACGTTGCCCTCGGGCACCGCGATCAGCTCGGCGTGCGTGCCGTCCATGTGCTCGCCGATCACCGTGATGCGCTCGCCGTGCTCTAGGCCGGGGTTGATCACGACGCGCTCGCCGGTGTCCTCGCGAACCCCTGCGCCGTCGGCGCCGAGGATCCGTGGTTTCGGCACGGAGGGAAGGCCCTTGCGGATCCAGAGGTCGAGGTGATTCAGGGACGCCGCCCGTAGACGGATGAGCACCTCGCCAGGCCCCGCCTCGGGATCCGGCGCGTCCTCGTAGCGTAGAACCTCCGGCCCGCCGTCCTCGTGGATCCTGATTGCCTTCATCCGGGCACAATCTCCCATATGCGAGCCGTGGAGCTGGGCAGGCTGGGGGAAGAGCTCGGCCTCGACGTGGTCCGGGCGGCTCCGGTCTCGGCCTACGGCGAGACCGAGCGGCACATCCGCGAACGGCGCGAGCGCGGCCTCTTCGCGGACATGAGCTTCACGATGGCACGGCCCGAGCAGTCATGCCACCCGGAGCTGCTACTCGAGGGAGCCCGCACCGTCGTCTCCGCGGCGCTCTGCTACTGGGCCGAGGGCGAGCCCCCGCCGCCGGGCCACGGGCGCCTTCCGCGCTACACCTGGTGGGATGCCTACTCGGCTCTGCGTGAGCGCCTCGACGAGCTGGGCCGGCGGCTGGGCGGCGAGTACCGCGTATTCGTCGACGCGAACCAGCACGTCGACCGGGAGGCGGCGGTCCGCTCCGGGGTCGGCTTCTACGGCAAGAACACGATGCTGATCACGCGGCGCTTCGGCTCCTGGGTGGTGCTCGGCACGCTCGTGACCGACGTGGAGCTCGAGCCGACCGCGCCGCTCGGACTGGATTGCGGCTCCTGCACGCTCTGCATCGACGCCTGCCCGACCGGCGCGCTCGACGAGCCGGGCGTGCTGGACGCGACGCGCTGCCTCTCCTACTGGACGCAGTCGTCCGAGCCGATCCCGGAGCCCTACCGCGAGCGGCTCGACGACCAGGTCTACGGCTGCGACATCTGCCAGGACGTCTGCCCCTGGAACCGCGGCGTCGAACGGCGGCGAGCCGGGGAGGATCCGCCTGCTGGGGCAGAGCCGCACGTCTCGCTCGTGGACTGGCTCGAGGCCGATGACGACGAGCTCGCCGACCGCTACGACCGTCTCTACTTTCCGCGCAACGATCCCCGTTACCTGCGGCGGAACGCGCTCGTGGCGCTCGGCAACAAAGGTGATCCTGGGACGCGTAGCGTGGCGGAGCGTTACGCGGCCGGGGACGACCCGTTGCTGCGCGAGCACGCCGAGTGGGCGTTGCGGCGACTGCGGGAGCGAGCATGAACGGCGAGCTGAAGCGCCTTCGCGACGTCGAGCGCTGGATCGGCTGGCTCCGGCTCGCAGGGGTTCCGTTCGCGATCTTCCAGGTGGCGATCGGGAGCGGCTATCCGGCCGGCTACCGGCTCTGGGCGTCGGTCACAACAGCACTCTTCGCGGTCGGCGCGCTCACGCTGTTCTGGCTCAGCCGCCGCGAATGGGAGCGGGCTGCGCAGCGGCGCCTGGGCCTGATCGCGCTCGCCTTCGACTTCGCGGTCGTCTCGGCCTACGTCCTGGTGTTCAGCTTCGAGAGTGCCTCGCCGATCCGGCAGATCATGTTCCTGCCGCTGGTCGAGGCGGCTCTGCGCTACGGGATCGTCGGCGCCCTCGTCCTCACGGCTGCGAGCGCGCCGGTGATGACGATCTTCGAGTGGCTGCGCGAGCGACGGCTGCCTCCGCAGAGCTACCACCTCGACTACGTCACGCTCCAGCTCGGAATCGAGCTCCTGATGGGTCTGATCGTCGGTTGGCTCGTTCTGCGCTTGGTCCGGCAGACGCAGGTCGCCGAGACGAGGGCGGGGGAGGCTGAGCGGCTGCGCGACCAGCTCGGCCGGCGCGCCGATACGCTCGAGGCCGCCAATCGCTGCGCGCGAGCCCTGAGCTCGTCGCTCGAGCTCGAGCGGGCCTTCGACGCCTTCATCCGCGAGGTGCGCGGGCTGCTCCCGTTCGACCGGATCGCGATCGTGCTCAGCGAGGACGGAAGGGCAAAGGTGATGGCGGTGGCCGGCGCGGGCGCGGACGAGGTGCTGCCGCCCGGGTCGGCGCGGCAAATCCACGGGACGCTGCTGGAGGAACTCTTGCGCACGAACCGGACCGTCTACCGGCGCGACATGGAGGGAGCGGACTTCCCCGAGGAGGAGGAGTTCCTAGCCCTCGGGCTGCGCTGTCGGCTCGCGACCCCGCTGCTTCAGGGCGCCCGGGCGATCGGGATGCTCTCGCTCGTTCGGCGCGAGCCGGAGTCGTTCACGGCGGAGGAGATCGAACTGGCCGGGCTGCTCGGCCGGCTCGTGGCGAGCGCGGTCCAGAACATCAGGGCCTACGAGGCCGAGCGCAAGACCGTCGAGGAGTTGCGGCGCCTGTCGGCTCTGCGCGCGGACTTCGTCTCGCTCGTCTCGCATGAGCTGCGAACGCCGATGGCGGCGGTGATCGGATCGGCCCGCACGCTTCAGCAGCGCTGGCGAGAGCTTTCCCCCGAACAGCGCGAGTCGTTCCTCGAGCTGATCGCCAGCGAGACGAGCCGGCTGGCGACGCTGATCAGCGACGTGCTGGACACCTCGCGCATCGAGGCGGGCACGTTCAACTTCCGCTTCAGCGATGTGGACGTTGCCGAGCTCGTGCGCGACTCTGTGGCGACCGCGCAGCTCGGGCGCGGCGAGGTGCAGGTGCTCGCCAACGTGCGTGAGCCGCTGCCGTCGATCCGCGGCGACTCGGAACGATTGCGCCAGGTGCTGATGAACCTGATCGACAACGCGATCAAGTACTCACCCACCGGCGGCGAGGTCGAGGTGCGGGCCTACGGGGACGACGGCTTGGTCTTCATCGATGTCCGCGACGATGGGCCGGGAATCGCGAAAAATGACCAGCGGCTGATCTTCGAGAAGTTCGGCCGTGTCAGCGGCGCCGGCGCAACGAAGCCCGGCACCGGCCTCGGGCTCTTCATCGCCCGCTCGATCGCCGAAGCGCACGGAGGCGCGCTCGACGTCGTTTCCTCTCCGGATCAGGGCTCGACCTTCACGCTCGAGCTTCCGCTCGGCTGGGCTAGCTGACGCGGACGCGCGAGAGGCCGAGCTCGCGCTGGACCGCCTGGGCGCGTCCCGCGATCTCCTTGCGCAGTTCCGGCGGTTCGAGCACGACCGCCTCGCCACGGTAGGAGAGAATCTCCCCCACGAGCCACTCGGGGCTGCCGACAGGTCGCTCGGCGGCGGCTGAGCCGTCCTTGAGGCGCCGCGCCCCCTTCTCGAATTCCCAGCGGGCGATTTCCTTCGAGTACCAGATGCGCGCGGTGCGAGCGTCGCGGAACTCGTGTGGGTCGAAGCCCTCGCGCGGCTCGAAATTCGCTCGCTGGAGGCGAGCGCTGCGCATCCGGTCGAGGCGGAACGAGCGCTCGCCGTCGCGGGTGCGATCCCACGTGTGGATGTACCAGTACGGCAGCTTCCGCTCGAGGGAGTAGGGCTCGACGAGGTGCGTCGAGACCTCCTCTTCGCCCTCCTTGAGGTAATCCACCTCGACCAGCCGGCGCTCGCGCAGGCCGCGGCTGAGCGTGCCGACCAGGTCCTCCTCGGCGCGCCGCACGTGCGGCTCGGGCGTCTGGGCGAGCTCGAACTCGCCGAAGGTCTCCTCGAGCTTCGAGCGCACCCGCTCGAGCGGGGAGCGAGCGTCCGCTGCGATCATGGGTCCGACGAACTCGAGCGCCAGCCGGATCGCCCGCGCCTCGAGCGGCGTCAGCCGGGGCGGGGCACGAAAGGTGTCGCCGAAGAGCTCCTTGTCCACGCGGATCGTGTCGCCGACGAGCTCGGCGTAGACCGCATAGCAGCCGCCGCCGAAGTTGACGAGGTTGAGCAGCGAGAGATGCTCCTCGAGCGCATCGGGCGGAATGTTGAAGCGCTCAACGAGCTCCTGGGCAGGGAACTCGGCCTGGCTGTCCTCGCCGCAGCGGTCGAGCAGGTAGGCCAGGAGCGCCTGTAGGACCGCGAAGCGCTCCGGGGCGACGGGCGCGGCCGGTCGCTCGACGGCCTCTTCGGCCAGCTTCGCGCTCTCGGCGGCGAGCTCGTCCGGCTTGCCCTCGTGGCGCTCGCGCACGAGGCGCAGGCTGCGCGCGACTTCCTTGCGGAGCGGTTCCGGAGCCTGGGGCACGGCGCGCCCGTCCTGGCGCAGGACCCACGAGGCGAGGAGCGGCAGGCTCGAGTACTCCGTCACGAAGACGCCGTCCTCGATCTTCCCGCTGTCGCCGTAGGTCCGCTCGACCCACCACGCGGTATCGCCTCCGACCTCGATCCGAGCCTCGCCGACGGGCTCGCCGATCTGCCACGGCGGGCGGCCGCGATAGCGGTCGACCTCGAAGTCGGGCGGCAGGCGAAAGTCGCGCTCACGCCGGGTGGCGAAGCGAATCTCGCCCCGGATCCGCGAGACGCGGAACGTCCGCTCGGCGCTTGCATCGAGGTCCTGGCCGACGACATACCAGGCGCCGGCGTCCTGAAAGAGCGCGTAGGGGTTCACCGTCCGCTCGCGCTCCTGGTCGCGCGAGATCGACCAGTACGGGAACTTGACGGTGCGCTGCTTCGAGATCGCCCCCTCGAGCTTGCCGAGACGACCCTGCATCTCGGCTGAGTACTCCGGGTCGAGCACCTCCACGCGCATCGCGGTGTCCGTCGGCGACTCGGCGAAGCCGGGCCGGCCAAGGGCCAGGTTCTGCAGCGCGAGTCGCAGCGGCTCGGCGTAGGCGAACTTCCCTTCGAGCAGGTAAAGACAGGTCTGAAGCGCCGCGAGCTCGTCGTCGGTCAGCTCGAGCGGCGGCAGGAAGTAGCTCTCTGAACGCATGTTGTAGAGCTCCTCGCCCGTGTATTCGTCGCGCTGCGAGTGCAGCGGCACGCCGAGGGCGATCAACTCGGCGCGATCGGAGTAGAACCGCCGGGCAAAGGCCTCGTCCGACATCTCCTGATAACCCTCGACGCTTCCCTTGATATCGCGCGCGGTCACCGCCCGCCGCTCCGCCATCAGGAATGCGACCAGCGAGAGCTGGCGGATCAGCTTGTCAGTGTCGTGAGACAACCCGCTGCGAGCCTATCCGCTCCGAAGCGGGCCGGCTACGAGGCCTCTGGTGGGCGCCGCAAAGGCGGCGGCTCAGGCAGCGACCTTGCTGCGCTCGAGATGCTGGTGCGAGGGGCAGTAGTCGCGATCGGGAAGCGGCGTGCGCTGGCACGGCTTTCCCTTGCGCGTAGTCGCCCGGCAGCGGGCGACCCCGCCGTCGAAGGCACCGGCCTCGATCTGGCTCTCGATGAACGCGACCGCGGCGGCGACTCCCTCGCGGACCGCCCAGGCCACTTGCGCCTGGCAGGTGATCGGGAAGTAGCGCCGGATGTCCTGGAAGAGCGCTCTGTCGGGCTTCGCGAAGTAGAGCGGATCCTTGGCCAGCCGTTCCATCGTCAGCTCGCACGCCTCGAGCACCTCTCGGCGATACTGGACTCTGGTCTCGGGGCCCACGTACGGGTCGATCAGATCCTTGATCGACCGATAGATAGCACGTGAGTACTGATACATGCAGGCCTGAATCTGAAGGGTTCGCTCGTCCAAGTTCAGTATCTCCGGCTCCTATTAATCTTCCGCAAAGCTTTGTTAACCGGCGGTTAATCCTGCTCGGGGGGACGGTGCTGCGGCGTGAGTTTAACGAACCCGGGCCGTGTTACAAACTCGCCTTCCCCGTTGGCAGGCAGGTAAACGGCGGCGCTAGGGAATGATCCGGCGCGGATACGGGCCGCGGTAGCCGTGCTGGTGCGCATCGATCACGTGGCTCTGTGCTCCGGCCTCGGTGTCGTAGATGCCGGCGAAGACGACGTAGTAGCCGGGGTGCAGGCTCGAGAACTGCGAGGAGTCGATCACGCCTACGTGCTTCATGCCCACGTGCAGGGCCTGCTTGGCCTCCGCGAGGGCTGCGGCGCGGCCGTTCACGCTGGGCACCGAGTCGAGGATGATCGTCCAGCCGCTCTTGGCCGGCGGCCAGCTGGCGAGCGTGGGCGGAGGCGGGGGAGGCGGCGGCTTTCGGCCGGCGGTCGTGGTGCTCGTCGGCGTCGTGGTGGTCGGCTCCGGCGCCGTAGTGGTTGCGCGGACGCTGGAGGCGGCGGGGGAGGTTGCTACGACCGTTTCGTTTGCCGAGCTAGAGCGGTCAGCGAGCCAGATCGCCGAGACCACGCCTGCTCCGGCCGCAACGAGGAGGGCGAGGAGCGCGGGCCAAACCCAGTCGCCGGGATACCAGCCGAGCCTGCGGCGCCAGGCGGACCCCAGCAATGCGACGGCACCCGTGGTCGCGGGAAGCCGATGGCCGCACTCGAGGCAGTACTCCTGCCCCCCGCTGTACGGAGCGCCGCAGCGAGGGCAGCGCCGTTCATCTTGCTGGGCACCCAGGGCCTACCGCTCCCAGGGATCGATGCTTCGCTTCCTCGCGGCGTGGACGATCGTCTCGTCCGGAGCGGGCAGCTCGGCTTCGCGCTCGGGCTCGAGGTCGAGCACCGGCTCTGCCTTTTGCTCCGGTTCTGCCTCCGCCTCTGCCGCTGCCTCTGCCTGCGGCCCGGTTTCCTCGGCGGCCTCGGCGGAGCGGCCGCAGCTGGCGCAGAAGCTCGCGTCGGCGGGAAGCGGATGGCCGCAGCCGTCGCAGGCGACAACCGGCTCTCCCCCGACGGGGCGGCCGCAATTGGCGCAGAAGTGCGAGCCCCACGGGATCGGCGCGCCGCAGTCGCAGGTCGCGGGCGCTCGGCGGGCCATGGCGACCGCGTCCAGCATCGAGTCGAGCTCGTGCAGGCGCTGCTCGAGCGCGACGATCTCCCGGCACTGCTCGATCAAGAGCTCATCGCGGAAGCTCGTGCGCCGGTACATCTCGAGCGTCAGCCCGCCGAGGTGGCGAATTCGCTCCTCCCGCGCCTTGACGATCACGCGCCGCTCGCGCCGTAGCGCTCCCGGGGATGGGGCTCGTCGCAGCGGCGTCGAAGAGGCCGCCCGCTCTGAGTCGTGGGACCGGCGGCGAATGCGATTTAGCAGGGGAAAATGCGCCACGCGGGGCGCGAGTCTAGCACCGGCACTGGGCGTTTCTACGCGTGGGGCTCGGCGCTGCGACGGCCGAATCCGGCGACGAAGGCGATGAAGAGCGCGACGCCCACGATGCCCACCACGATCCCGACCCACGGAATCACGAAGCCGAAGACGAGGCCGATCACGATCAGTGCGATGGCAAGGCCTATCATCCGCGGCTTCGTTCCCTGATCCCCCGGACCGAAACTACAGGTCGATCACGACGAGGCGCTCTTCGGTCAGCTCGCGCACCGCGTACGCCGGACCCTCGCGTGTGTTACCGGAGTCCTTGACGCCGCCGTAGGGCATCTGGTCGCTGCGGAAGGTTGGCGCCTCGTTCACCGTCACGCCGCCGAAGTCCAGCTCATGCGCGGCTTGCAGAGCGTTGCCGAGCCCACTCGTGAAGATCCCGGCCTGGAGCCCGAAGCGCGTCGAGTTCGCGAGCTCGATCGCCTCGTCCACGGAGTCGACCGCGTTCACGGTCACGACAGGCCCGAAGACCTCGTCGCAGCTCACCTTCAGGTCGGGCGCGGCGTTGGCGATCACGGTGGGCCGGATCAGGCCATCCTTCTCTTCGCCGCCGGCGAGAATGTCAGCGCCGGCGGCGCGCGCTTCCTCGATCCAAGTGAGGATGCGCGTGCGCGCGTCCTCGTCGATCACCGGGCCCACGTCCGTTTGCTCGTCCGCCGGATCGCCGAGTGTGAGCGCCTCGACCTGGGGCAGGAAGCGCGCGACGAACGCGTCGTAGACCGGCCGCTCGACGTACATGCGCTGAACCGAGATGCAGCTCTGGCCGGCGAAGGAGAACGCGTTGGCGGCCATCGCGGTCGCCGCGGCCTCCACGTTGGCATCGGCGGCGATGATCACCGGCGTCGCGTTGCCGAGCTCGAGGCTGACCTTCTTCTTCGGCGCCCGCTCCTTCAGGCCCCAGCCAACGCCGCTGGAGCCGGTGAACGTGATCGCCTTGACGCGCTCGTCTTCGACCAGCACGTCGCCGATCTCGGCGGAAGGGCCGGTGACGACGTTGAGCCAGCCGGGCGGCAGGCCCGCCTCGTCCTCGAGTTCCGCGAGGAGGAGCGCCGAGAGGGGAGTCGCGCTCGCAGGCTTGAGCACGACCGCGCAGCCGGCCGCGAGCGCGGGAGCGAGCTTGTGCGCGACGAGGTTGAGCGGGAAGTTGAACGGTGTGATCGCGCCGACCACCCCGATCGGGCGACGCAGCGTGAAGCCGAGCTTTCCATCGCCGGCCTGCGCCGCGTCGAGCGGCACCATGTCCCCGGCGAGCTTGCGCGCCTCGACGGCCGCAAAGGTGTATGTGGACATGGCGCGCTTGGCCTCGACCCGCGCGGCCTTGAGGGGCTTGCCCGCTTCGTCGGAGATCTGGCGCGCCACCTCGTCGTGACGCCGCCCGAGGCCCATCGCGACCCTGACGAGGATCTCGGCGCGCTTGTGCGCGGGCAGCGGTTCACGCATCGCCTCGGCCGCCGCGTCGATCGCCCGCTTGGTCTCGGGGGCTCCCGCTTTGGGAACGCGGGCGATGACCGCCCCCGAGTAGGGCGAGCGAACCTCGATCCAGCCGCCTGTCTCGACCCATTCTCCCCCGAGCAGCAGGCGTTTCCCCGTCTCGGTGATGGCCACGGGGTGAGTGTAATGGGACACTTGGGGCGTGGAGATTCCGGAGGTCAACTATGCACGGAGCGGAGATGTCTCGATCGCTTATCAGATCGTGGGCGAGGGGGCGACCGACCTCGTCTTCGTGCGTGGCACGCTCGCCGACCTGCTCGCGGCGTGGGATCAACCGCTGTTCGTCGATCATGTCCAGGGGCTAGCGCGATTCTCCGCGGGTGATCCTCTTCGACAAGCGCGGCAGCGGCCTGTCGGACCCAGTGCGGCAGGTGCCGACGCTCGAGACACGGATGGACGACGTGCGGGCCGTGATGGACGCCGCCCGCTCCGAGCGAGCCGTGCTCTGGGCTGGCCACGAGGGATCGCGGCTCGCCGTTCTGTTCGCTGCGACGTACCCGGAGCGGACGAACGCGCTAGTGCTCTACGACCCGACCGCCCGCGGTCTGTGGGCGCCTGACTATCCCTGGGCGACGACCGACGAAGAGTGGCTGCGTGAGCTTCGCGACATTCGCGAGCGCTGGGGCGACCGCGACTACCTGACCGAACGCGCTCGGTGGATGAGCCCGTCTCTTGCGGAGGATGACGCGTTCATCGACTGGTTCGTCTGGTACATGCGCCGCAGCGCGAGCCCCGCCGAGGCGGTCTCCTTCTATCGCATGGCGATGGAGGGCGACGTGCGGGAGGTCCTTTCCGCAGTTCGGGCGCCGACGCTGCTGCTCCATCGCCCCGCGAAGCGGGAGGAGGCTGGCTACGTTGCCGACCGCATTGCGGGTGCACGCCTGATCGAGATCGGTGGACTGCGCGACTGGTTCAGCTGGGCCGACCCTCAGCGCAACGCGATCCTCCTACGCGAGACCGAGCGCTTCGTCAGCGGTGTCGGCGCAGTACCCGAACCCGATCGCGTCCTGGCGACGATTCTGTTCACGGACATCGTCGGTTCCACCGAGCGGGCCGCCGCGATCGGCGATCCGGCCTGGCGCGGCCTCATCGAGCGTCACCACGCCGCTGTCCGCGGAGAGCTAGCGCGTTTCCGCGGTGTGGAGCTCGACACCAGCGGCGACGGCTTCTTCGCCTCCTTCGACGGTCCGGGCCGCGCCATCGCTTGTGCGTGGGCGATTCGCGAGTCAGTCCGCACGTTGGGCCTCGAGATTCGCGTTGGTCTCCACACGGGCGAGTGCGAGCGCCTCGACGGAAAGCTCGGCGGCATCGCGGTCCCCACCGGAGCACGCGTCGCCGCTGCGGCGGGTCCGGGCGAGGTGCTTGTCTCGAGCACCGTCAAAGACCTCGTGGCCGGCTCGGGGATCGAGTTCGAGGACCGCGGCGTCCACGGGCTGAAGGGCATACCGGGCACTTGGCAGCTGTACGCTGCAATCGATGCCTGAGGCGCTGATCGTGGACGCGGTGCGCTCGCCGATCGGCAAGCGCAACGGCACGCTCGCGAGTCTCCGGGCCGACGAGCTCGCGGGTCAGGTCCTGAACGCCCTCGCCGAGCGGAACGGCCTCGATCCCGCGGAGGTGGAGGACGTGCAGATGGGCTGTGTCTCGCAGGTCGGCGAGCAAGGCTGGAACATCGGCCGGCTGGCGCCGCTCGTCGCCGGTTGGCCCGATTCGGTTCCGGGGGCGACGATCGATCGGCAATGCGGCTCCTCGATGCAGTGCAACTTCAACGCGGCCGGCGCCGTGTGGTCAGGGCAGCTCGACGTGGTCGTCTCGGCCGGGGTCGAGTCGATGTCGCGGGTGCCGATGGGCTCGAGCGGCGGAGATCTCTCGGAGCAGCTCCTGGAGCGCTGGGAGATCGTGCCCCAGGGCATCTCGGCGGAACTGATCGCCGAGGAGTGGGATCTCTCGCGCGAGGAGCTGGACGCGTACGCCTACGAGTCCCACCGGCGCGCACTCGCCGCGATCGAAGGCGGCCGTTTCGACAACGAGGTCGTCCCGGTTGAGGTCTCGAACCCCCACGTCGGCGTGCTCTTCGGCGTCGACGAGACGCCGCGAGCGGACACGTCGCCGGAGGCACTCGCCGCGCTGAAGCCGGCGTTCGTTCCGGAAGGAAGGGTCACAGCCGGCAATTCGAGCCAGATCTGTGACGGCGCGGCCGCGCTACTCGTTGCGAGCGAGGCCGCGTGCTCGCGGCTGCGGCTGGAGCCGCGGGCGCGGTTCGTCTCGTTCGGCCTCGTCGGGGTCGACCCGAGGCTGATGCTGCACGGGAATCCGCACGCGTGCGAGCGCGCGCTGGCGAAGGCAGGGCTGGGCTGGGATGACGTGGCCGTGGTCGAGGTGAACGAGGCCTTCGCCTCGGTCGTGCTGCAGTTCATGCGCGACGCGGGCCTCGGGGAGCGCTGGGGCGACGTGAACCCGAACGGCGGCGGCATCTCTCTGGGTCACCCGCTTGGCGCGACCGGCGCACGCGTGACGGCAACGCTGCTGAACGAGCTCGAACGGCGCGGCGCGCGCTACGGCGTGGCCACGATGTGCATCGGCTTCGGCCAGGCGATCGCCGCGGTGATCGAGCGCGTCTAGGCGCTCGGCAAGAGTCACACCTCCGGCACGACTACTTCACAGACGCGTGCCAAATTCCGCGCTACCCTGAAAAGCGGGGGCAAAGGGCCGCAGGCCCGGGGGGACAGCGGGTTCACGCGCGGGCGTGAACGAGAGCATCTAGGATCGCGCGCCGTGGAGATCGGTCGCGTCGGCGTCGTCGGCCTCGGCACCATGGGGGCCGGGATCGCCCAGGTGTGCCTGCAGGCCGGACTTGAAGTGGTCGGCCGCGAAGTCAGCCCCGACCTCGGAGAGAAGGCGCGCGAGCGGATCGACCACTACCTCTCGCGCGGCGTCGAGAAGGGCCGGCTGACCGAGACCGAGAAGAACACGGCGCTCGATCGCCTGACCCTGGTGACCGAGCTCACCGATCTCGGCTCCTGCCAACTCGTGATCGAGGCGGCCTTCGAGGACCTCGAGGTCAAGCGCGAGCTCTTCGGCGGGCTCGAGCAGAGCGTCGAGCCCCATGCGATCCTCGCCACGAACACCTCGGCGCTGTCGGTGACGGAGATCGCGCGTGCCACGACGAGCCCCGAGCGCGTCATCGGCATGCACTTCTTCAACCCGGCGCCAGTCTTGCCTCTGGTCGAGGTGATCCGGACCGCCCACACGAGCGATGAGGTCTTCGAGGCCGCATATACATTCGCCGAGCAGATCGGCAAGGAGCCGGTCGCCTGCAACGACACCCCCGGGTTCATCGTCAATCGGATCCTGATCCCGCTCTTGAACGACTGTGTGCGCGTGCTCGACGAGTCCCGCGTGACCCCCGAAGACGTCGACCGCGCGATGCGCTTCGGCGTCAACTGGCCGATCGGGCCCTGCGCGCTGATCGACCTAATCGGCATCGACGTCCACGTCCACGCCTCGGAAGCCCTCTACGCGGCGCTGGGCGAGGAGCGGATGGCGCCACCCGAGCGGCTGATCCAGATGCAGGAAGCCGGGCACCTCGGCCGCAAGACCGGCCGCGGCTTCTACGACTATTAGCGCTCCACGAGTCGGGACCAGACGTTGTCGACCAGCCGCGAGACCGCGGGGTCGTTGATCGAGGCGGCGAAGTTGACCACGCCCGCGGAGAAGACCCTCGCTCCGGCCGCGGTCTCGTAGTAGGTCATCTCAGCGTCGTGTTCGCCGATCAGGTTCGGGATCCGCGCCAGCGTGATCGTTCCCGGCGGAGAGCTCTCCGAGCGCGCGTCGATCTCGATGCCGTAGCGGCCGAAGGTCGAGCCGTTCCGCAAGCCGGTGCCGGCGAAGGCCCACGGCTCGGCGCCGGCTCCGTGCACCACGTATGGCTGCTGCGCGCTGCCGTTGCTCGCCGACCACTGCGCGCCCACGAGCGCCGCCTCCGGCCGGCCGAGCTTGCGCCACAGCTGCACCCGCCGCAGCAGCTGGCCGTCACGCTGCACCTTCCAGAAGAAGTTGTTTGCGGAGAGGAACATCAGGCGTCCGCCGAGGTCGCGATAGCGCCGCGCGATGTCATAGACGTGCTGGCTCACATACTCCTCGTGTCCGGGAAAGACCACGAGGTCGTACGCCTTCCGCAGCGCATCTCCCGAGCCGATCCTCTGCAGGTCGTCGTCCGAGAGGTAGTCGACGTCCTTGCCCGTCCGCTTCAGCCACGAGATGAAGCTCAGGCTCCAGTCCCGGAACCGGAACGGGACACCGAAGTCGAGATAAGGACGGCGCAAATCGACCGCACGAGTAGCTCGGCTGACGTACCAGCTGTCCCCCCAGCCGTCGCCGGTGCGGTCGAGGAAGTTGTATGCCTGCCAGGTGTTGGTCGAGAGCACGACCGCGACCTTGTGCTCGCCGAGCTTGCGAGGCCGCAGGATCAGCGGCGCGTAGCCAACTCGACCGTCGCCGGCAGTTACGCGCAGGAAGTAGAGACCGCTCTCGGGGACCCCCGCGTGGCTGATCTGGACGAGGTGGGGGGCGCTGCGGCGCCGGCTCCAGTCGAGGCGAACCGGTGGAGCGACGGCCAGGCCGCTCGTCCTCAAATCCCGCGCCGTCGGGCTCGGCAGGTTCGCGAACGAGAAGAGCTGCAATCGGACCCGGCGCGCGTCGGTCGAGATGGTCAGCGCCGCGTCCCCCCCGACCGGGTAGCTGCGGTTGAGAAAGCCGGCCAGGATCCCCTGCACGCGCACCACCAGGCCGCTCGTCAGGCGGTCGCGGCGCGGCGCTTCGTAGCCGTAGACCCGGCGACCGCCCTGCCGCCCGTGCACGGCGAAACGAACGAGGTACGTGCGGTCCGGGGTGGAGCGACTCGGCTGCCAGACGATCGTGTGCGCTCCGGCGGTGAGCGCCCGCCTCGTGCTCCAGGCCACCCTGACGGGCCGCCGCACCTCGTCCGTCGCGACCACTTTCACCTCGACCGTCCCGGCGCGGTCGAGCTTGAACCGGAACAGAGCCCGGTCTCGGAAGCCGTCCCGGTTGGGGCTGATCGTGGCGAGGTGAGGCGTATCGCCGGCAAACGGGCTGCCGCCGTTCGAGATGCGTAGCCCGAGGAGGCGCGGGGGGCCGGGCTGGGCCGGCGCCGCGCCGGCAAGGGCGGCGGCCGCAAGCAGAATCAGACCCAGGGCAAACGACTTCATGCCGGAGGATTCTCCCTGCTCAAGGGCTCGTTTACGCATTCCTTACAACCAGTTCATGCCCAACACACCAAGCGCGTCGATACTGTCGTTGCATGGGGCGATTCTTCCTTCTGACCGCGCTTCTCCTCGCGGCCTTCACGGTACCCGCGGCGCTCTCGGCCGAGATGGCGAGCGACGGCACGCTCTCGGTCAAGCGTGGGCGCGGCAGCGTCCTGGTGAAGCTGAGGGGCACGGTGATCGGACGGCTGACGAACGGCAGGGTGCAGGTCAAGGATTTCAAGCCGTTCGACGGCAACTTTCCTCTCTTCACCGGCTGCAAGGTGAGGCATCCGTCCGCCAACTTGACGGTCTGCCAGGGCCGCAAGATCGGCTACCGGGTGCTCGACGGTCGTTTCAACGTCAACGTGCGGGGGAACGGGATTTCGATCTCTGCCGTCGGGCGCGGCACGGTCACCGTGGACGGGAACGGAGAGGACGGCCTCCCGGACGGGGTTATGTCGATGAACGACCAGCCGTACGAATCGCTCCCGGACGACACCACGACGCTCGCGCTCGAAGCGCCGGTGGCCGGGAGCTAGCGGCTGTCTCTGGCATCCTGGGGGCCATGACGAATCAGGCCCAGACGGTGCTGGTGGTAGAGGACGAGGTCTCGATCGCCTCGTTTGTCTCGCTCTACCTGAAGAACGCGGGCTATCTCGTCCACACCGTCGGGACGGGTCAGGAGGCGCTCGTCCAGGCCGAGGCCGAGCGGCCCGACCTGATCGTGCTCGACCTGATGCTGCCGGACGTGGACGGGATCGAGGTCTGCCGGAAGCTCCGCGCGCACTCGGAGGTCCCGATCCTGATGCTGACAGCCCGCGACGAGGACGTGGACAAGATCATCGGGCTCGAGGTGGGTGCCGACGACTACCTGACGAAGCCGTTCAATCCCCGTGAGCTCGTCGCTCGCGTCAAGTCGATTCTGCGGCGCTCGGTCCCGGAGAGGCGCGAGCTGCAGACGAAACAGCTCAAGCACGGCGACCTGGAGATCGACGCCGGCCGCCGCGAGGTCCGCGTCTCCGGTGAGGAGATCCAGCTGGCCCCGAAGGAGTTCGACCTGCTCTGGGAGCTGCTCGACCACCGCGGGCTCGTGCTCACTCGCGATCAGCTGCTCGAGCGGGTCTGGGGCTACACCTTTGCCGGCGACACGCGCACGGTGGACGTGCACGTGCGCCAGCTGCGACGCAAGCTCGGCGAGGCGTCGCCGATCGTGACCGTGTGGGGGGTCGGCTACAAGGTCAGTCCCTCGCGGGATGCGGTGAGCGCCTAGCGCGGCGGCAGCATGCTGCGCTCTCTTCGCTTCCAGCTCCCCGCGTTCTTCCTGCTTGGCGCCGTCGTCGCGGGCCTCGTCTCGGCCGTGATTGCCCTTCGCCTCTTTCGCAGCTACGCGGAAGACCGGGCGCGCCAGCAGGCATACGCCGAACTGGCGCGCGAGGCGAGGGGCCTCACGCAGCTCTACGCCCGTCAGGCCGGGCTGAAGCTGCTCTCGGCGAAGAAGCTGGAGCTCGCGACCGGCGACAGCATCTTCTACAGCGGTCTCGACCTTTTCCCGGGCCAGAAGCGGTTGGCGTTCACGCCGCTACCGAAGGGGATTGTCAATCCGCGCGTCGTCCGCCAGCGGGGGCTCGTGCTCTTCCAGTTCCGACCACCGGGGAGCAACGTGACGCTTCTCGCGGCCGCTCGTCCTTTGCGCGTTGGCCGCCGGGTGTTCGGAGCGCTCGTCGTGGCCAAACCGAAGACCGTGCTCGACCAGCGCTGGCTGGCTCTGATCGAGCGGCTCCTGATCGCCTTCGCGGGCGGGATAGCCGTCGCTGGGGCCTTCGCCTGGTACCTGTCGCGCAGGATCACCTCGCCGGTGTTGGAGCTCTCACGCGCGGCCGACGAGGTTGCGCGCGGACGCTACGACGTCGCGGTTCCGGAGGTGCCGGGGGGCGGCGAGATCGGCGTTCTCGCGGATCGATTCCGGGAGATGGCCGTGCGGCTCTCCGAGGCCGAGGAGCTCGAGCGTAATTTCCTGATGTCGGTCTCGCACGAGCTGCGAACGCCGCTGACGGCGATCCGGGGCCACGTCGAGGCGCTGCGCGAGGGCGTGGTCACCGACGAGGAAATGCGCCTCGCCTCGCTGACGGTGATCGCGGCCGAGGCCGAGCGGCTCGAGCGGCTCGTCGGCGACGTGCTCGACCTGGCGAAGCTCGACGCGCGGCGCTTCACCGTGCTGCAAGAGGAGGTGGACATGGAGCGTCTCGTCGACCGTGCGTTCGTCACGTTCGGCGAGGAGGCGAGGCGGCGTGGAATCGACTATCGCTGCGCGATCGACGCCAAGCCGGTGATCGTCACCGATGGCGACCGGGTCCTCCAGATCATCTCGAATCTGCTCTCGAACGCTTTTCGTTGGACCCCGGATGGCGGGAGCATCGAGCTCGAGCTGAGGGCTTCGAACGGCACCGTCTGCGTGGCGGTCGACGACAGCGGGCCCGGGATTCCGCCCGCGGAGAGGGAGCGGATCTTCCGGCCCTTTTGGTCGCGCGACGGCGGCGGCACGGGCCTTGGCCTGGCAATCGCGCGTGAGTTGGCCGCGGCCTTGGGCGGTGAGATCCGCCTGAAGAGCTCACCAGAGCGGGGTAGCCGCTTCGAGCTCGTCCTGCCCTCCGAGCCGGAATAGTCACAATCCACCGGATGGTCGCCGCGCCCGAGATTCTCGAGCTGCCACGGCGGCGCTCGGCCGTTCGAGCGGCGGTCGTGGCGCTGCGGCCTCGCCAATGGCTGAAGAACCTGCTCGTCTTCGCGGGACTCGTGTTCGCGGCCAAGCTCGGCGACGCGGGGCGGTGGCTAGAGGCGCTGGCCGCCTTCGCGGCCTACTGTGCGATCTCCAGCGCCGCCTATCTCGTGAACGACTTGCGCGACAAGGAGGACGACCGGCTCCACCCGGTCAAGCGGGCACGGCCGATCGCCCGGGGAGAGTTGTCGCCACGGGTGGCGATCGTGCTCGCGGCAGGCCTGACCGCGGTCGCGCTCACGCTCACCGGCGTCCTCGGGCTCCTCTCCGTCGCGTTCCTCCTGGCTTTTGCGGGGCTACAGGCCGCTTACACGCTTTCGCTCAAGCACGTCGTCCTGCTCGACGTGCTCGTGATCGGCTCGCTCTTCGTGATCCGGGCAGCGGCCGGCGCCGCCGCTGTGAACGTCCGCATCTCCCCGTGGCTCCTGCTCTGCACTGCGCTCCTGGCGCTCTTCCTGGCTCTCGCCAAACGGCGCGGCGAGCTCGTGCTCGTCGGCGCGCAGCACACGCCCGGACGGCCTGTGCTCGAGGGCTACTCGCTTGAGCTCGTGGATCAGCTCGTCGCGATGGTCGCCGCCTCGACAGTGATCACCTACTCGCTCTACACGCTCACCGCTCGCGACTCGAAGGCACTGCTTGCCACGGTGCCCTTCGTGATCTTCGGCGTCTTCCGCTACCTGCTGCTCGTGCACCGCGACGACATCGGCGAAGAGCCGGAGCAGGTGCTCCTGACCGATGCGCCGATCATCCTCGCGGTGATCGGCTGGATCGCCACGGCGGCCGCGATCCTGGCGCTGACCTGAAGCGCGCAATAGTTCTCGTCGCCGCCCTCGCGGCGGCGGTCGCTCTCGGCCTGGGGCTATACGCCGACTTCGGGCGCCTTCGCGACGAGTTGGCGAGCTTTCGCTGGCAGCTCTTCCCGCTCGCGCTCGGGCTGACGGCACTCAACTACCTGCTTCGCTTCTGGCGCTGGCAGCGCTACCTGGGTCGCCTCGAGATCGTGGTGCCGCCGGGACGAAGCTTCGCGATCTTCGTCGCGGGCCTGACGATGACGATCACCCCGGCCAAGCTCGGCGAGGTGCTGAAATGCGGGCTGCTGAAGCGCTCGTTCGCGGTTCCGGTGCGCCGCACGGCTCCGATCGTGCTCGCGGAACGTGTAACGGACGCCACGGGCGTGGTAGTGCTCGCGGTCGCGGGTGGGGCCGGCACGAGCCGCTGGCCGTTGATCGCCCTCGCGCTGGCGGGGGTGGCGGTGATCGTGGTCGTGGTGCGAAGCGGGCTGCTCGACCGCTTCGGGCGGCTGGGCGAGGCCCCGGAAACGGCGAGGGCGCTCCTGGAGACGCGCTTGCTGGTGGGCATGACCGTGCTGTCCGCGGCTTCCTGGCTCTGCGAGTGCCTCGCGGCCTACGTCTGCGTACGCGGCCTGCACATCGATCTGTCCCTCGCCGACACGATCGTCGTCTTCTCGCTCGGCAGCCTGGCCGGTGCGCTCTCCTTCCTCCCGGGCGGACTCGGAGTCGCCGAGACGAGCATGACGGGCCTGATGCGGATACTCGGCGACGTGCCGAAGGCCTCTGCGGCTGCGGCGATCGTGCTGATCAGGGTCGCGACGCTCTGGTTCGCGGTCGCGCTCGGACTGGTCGGGCTGGCGGTCGAGGAGCGCCTTGCCCGCTCGCAACGCATTCGCGAAGAGCAGGCGGTCTCGGCTAGCGGCGCAGACGGACGAACGAGCAGAGCCCGTCCGTCCTGATGGCGGCCCCGACGAGCTAGCCCTCAGCCGGTGCGGCGCTCTTCGATGCGGTAGACGAGTGCGCCCTCGCTCGTCTCAAATGCACGCTCCAGGCCCGCGAGGCGATCGTTGACCGACTTCCAGCCGGAGGTGATCAGGTCGACCTGCAGCGCGAGATCGTCGATCCGCGCGTGCCGCTCGGAGAGAAGGTCGCCCTCGACTCGCTCGAGCCGGCGGATCACCTGGTTCATCAAGCCCCGGATCTCCGCCAGATTGCGGCCGACGGGCTGGACCTGCGCGCGGAGGCCGTCCTGAACGGCGTCCTCGACCTTCGCCGGGATCGTCGCCTCGAGGCTGGCTGCCGTCTGCGCCAACTCCTCGACCTGCGCTCGGGCGCGCTCGAGGGCGGCGTCCACGGCGGCGGCGTCGGGCCGTCCTTCAGCCGCCTCTCGCAGCCGCTTCCGGGCTCGGTCGATCGCGTCGTCAGTCATCGGCGCCCACGGTAGCGTTCGCATCGGATGAGGTCATCCGAGCTCGACTATGACTTACCTCCGGAGCTGGTAGCCCAGCGCCCGGCCGCTCTGCGCGACCGCTCGCGGCTGCTGGTGCACGAGCGCGCGAACGGCGCGACCCGGCACCGCCGCTTCGACGAGCTGCAGCAGGAACTTCCTCAGGCGACGCTGGTCGTGGTCAACGACACGCGTGTGCTTCCCGGGCGCCTGCGGCTTGAGCGGCCTGGTGGTGGGGCCGCGGAGGTGCTCCTGCTGGAGCGGCTCGGGGACAACGGCACCTGGGAGGGGCTCGCCCGCCCGTCGCGCAAGCTCAAGCCCGGCCAGCGGCTCGGCCCGGTCGAGCTGCTCGAGCCCCTCGGCGAGGGCCGCTGGCGGCTGCGACTGGACGGCGAGCCGGCGGGCGAGGCACCGCTGCCGCCCTACATCACCGAGCCGCTGGAGGATCCGGAGCGTTACCAAACCGTCTACGCGGCGCACGAGGGCTCTGCGGCTGCGCCGACCGCCGGGCTGCACTTCACTCCGCAGCTGCTCCAGAGCCTCGACGTCGAGCGGGTCACCCTCCACGTCGGCCTCGATACGTTTCGGCCGGTGGCTGCCGCGGACCTGGCGCAGCACGAACTGCACAGCGAGCGCTACGAGGTGACCGAGCAGGCCTGGGCGCGGATCCGGGCCGCCCGGCACGTGCTCGCGGTCGGGACGACCACCGTGCGCGTGCTCGAGTCGCTCGCCCGCGGCGCGCCCCTTGCAGGGCGAACCGACCTGTTCATCACGCCGGGCTTCGATTTCCGGCGGGTGGGCTCGCTGCTGACGAACTTTCACCTGCCGCGCTCGACGTTGCTTGCGCTCGTGATGGCATTCGCGGGTGTCGACGAGACCCGTCGGCTCTATCGGCTCGCGATCGAGGAGCGCTATCGCTTCTACTCCTTCGGCGACGCGATGCTGATCCTGTGACGGAAACGCGCCCGTCGCCTGGGGAGGAATCGTCACCGTTTCGACCGCGTCGGGTGCCAGACACGTGTGTCTCCTCGCGGTACGTTCGCAGCGGGAGCGAGGGTGGGCCACAACCCCACCCAGGGTGGGGTTTGAGGGTTGCTGATTCGATGGCGGCGATGAGCGCGGGGCATTGGCGCGCGTTTTGGCAGGCGTGGGGGATGCGTGAGCTGCAGCTGCTGCTCCGGGCGGCCTGGGACCCGATCCACGAGGCGGGGCCCGGCGAATACGATCGCCACGCCCTCCGGGTTGCCTCGCTCCTCGGCAGTCGCGCCTCCCGCGATGGGATCGCAGCTGAGCTCGGCCGGATCCGGCGCGACGAGCTCGGGCTCCAGCCCGCCCCTGCCCAAGACGCGCGCGCGGCGAACAAGATCAGCGCCAGGTTCGAGGCCCTCGCCTCGTGAGCGCATTCGCGCTTCGAGCAACCGACGGCGCCGCCCGCGCAGGCGTCCTCAGCACCGCCCACGGCGAAGTGCGCACGCCCGCGTTCATGCCGGTGGGAACGAAGGCGACCGTCAAGGGGGTCGACCCCGAGGAGTTGCGCTCGCTCGGCGCGGAGATCGTGCTTTGCAACACCTACCACCTGAACTTCCGCCCCGGCCCCGACCCGATCGCCGAGCTCGGCGGGCTGCATTCCTTCATGGCCTGGGACGGGCCGATCCTGACCGACTCCGGAGGCTTCCAGGTCTTCTCGCTGCGCCACACGATCGTCAGGCGCGACGAAGAAGGCGTCACCTTCCGCTCGGTCTACGACGGCGACCTCGCGCGCTTCACGCCGGAGCTTGCGGCGCACGTTCAGGCGCAGCTCGGCTCCGATATCGCCATGTGCCTCGACGTCGTGCCCCCGGCCGGCGTCACCCGGGAGGAGCTCGAGCAGACGGTCGGCCTCACCACTCGTTGGGCCGAGCGCCAGAAGGAGGCGGAGCGCGCACCGGGACAACTGCTCTTCGGGATCGCGCAGGGCGGCACCGATCCCGATCTGCGCAGGCGCTCCGTGGAGGAGATCGTCGCGCTGGGCTTCGACGGCTATGCGCTCGGCGGCCTGGCAATCGGCGAGCCGCGCGACGTCATGTTCGACACCACCGCCTGGGCAGCCGACCTACTCCCGCAAGACCGACCCCGCTACTTCATGGGGATCGGCGATCCAGCCGGGATCCTCGAGGTGGTCGAGCGCGGGATCGACATGTTCGACTGTGTTCTACCGACCCGGAACGCGCGCACGGGCTCGGCGCTCACCTGGGAGGGACAGCTGAACCTGCGCAATGCCCGTTTCGCCCGCGACCCGCGCCCGCTCGACGAAGGCTGCACGTGCCCGGCCTGCACCCGCTTCTCGCGCGCGTACGTGCGTCACCTGCTCGGCCAGAGGGAAATTCTCGGGCCGCGCCTGCTCAGCCTGCATAATCTCCGCTTCGTGCTCGACCTCGTCGCCGGCGCCCGCGCCGCGATCGAGCGGGGCGAGCTGCGGTCGTACAAGGAGGAGGCGCTGGCGCGGCTCCAACGCTCTCCGGAGGAGGCAACGTGGGTTACGTGATCGTGCTCGTCGCGCTGTTCGGCCTGATGTGGTTCCTGCTGATCCGTCCGCAGCGGCGCCGCGCCGTGGAGCAGCTCGAGATGCAGAACACGCTCCGCGTAGGTGACGAGATCCTCACCGCTGGAGGCATCCACGGCACGATCAAGGCGATCGAGGAGGACATCGTCCACGTCGAGATCGCGCCGGGAACGCTGGTGAGGGTCGACCGAAGAGCCGTTGCGGCGGCCGGAGGCGTAGAGGAGTCGCCCGATGAGGAGGCGAAGCCCGAGGACGAAAGCAAGCCCGTCTCTTCGCCCGAAAGCTAATCTTCCTCGACTTCTCCGCGTGTCCAACAGACGCTCACACCTGATTCTCGTAGGCCTGATTGCGCTGGCGCTCGTCGGCGTGGCGGCCCTCGGTGTTCCGGGCTCGTCCGTGCACAAGAAGGTCACCCTCGGGCTTGACCTCCAGGGCGGGCTCGAAGTGGTGCTGAAGGCGGTGCCCCCCAAAAACAAGAGTTGTGACGCCTCTTGCATGGATCGCTCGATCTCGATCATGCGCAGCCGGATCGACAAGCTCGGCGTCGCCGAGCCCGAGATCCGCAAGCAGGGCAAGAACCAGATCGTGATCCAGCTGGCCGGCGTGCACGACGCGGGCAAGGCGGCCGGGATCATCGGCAAGACCGCCCAGCTCCAGTTCTTCGACCTCGAGGCGGACGTCACCGGCCCCTCGACCGACGGCGCGGGGCGCGTGGTCGCCACGGACAGCCTCTACCAGCTGTTGAACGCCGTGAAAGCCGACGCGAAGAAGGGGACGCCGACGGCGTTCTACCTCTTCAACTCGAAGAAGCAGGTTGCCGCAGGGCCCGAGGACACCCGCGCGAAGCTGCTTCAGTCGACGACGAAAGGGCGCCTCAAGCTTCGAGGCAAGGTACCGAAGGGCTTCGTCGTCCTCGCCTCACCGGCGAAGACGACGGTGGTCAGCTGCCTCGTCTCGACCGGCTGCCCGGGTGTCTCCACCGGCGCCACCGGCAGCACGGTCTTCTACCTCTTCAAGTACCAGCCGGACAATCCGACCGACCCGATCCCCGAGGCGACCGGGGGCGACCTGAAGCTCTCGGCCATCTCGGCCGAAATCGGCAGCGCAGGCCAGGGAAACGTCGTCCGCCTGGGCTTCACCGGCGAAGGCGCGGACAAGTTCCACGACATCACCCGCGAAGAGGCGATTCGCGGTTCGGCCGCCGCGAATGCCGCCGGGCAGGGCAGCGCCAACGACCTGAACACGATCAACACGTACGCCCAGCACTTCGCGATCGTGCTCGACGGCGAGCTCAAGTCGACCCCCTACATCAACTACAAGGAGAACCCCGACGGGATCGACCCGACCGGCACCGGCGCGGAGGTCTCGAACATCGCCAGCTTCGGCGAAGCCAAGGATTTGGCGCTCGTGCTCCAGACCGGTGCGCTGCCGGTCAAGTTCGAGCAGATCGAACGCACCGACGTCTCGGCCACTCTGGGTAAGGACTCGCTGCGCCAGGCCAAGAACGCCGCGCTGATCGGCCTGCTGATCGTCGCGCTCTTCCTGCTCGTCCTCTACCGCTTCCTCGGCGTCGTCGCAGTCGTCGGACTCGGCATCTACGCCGCCTTCCTCTACGCCGCAATCCTGATCTTCGGCGTCACCCTCACGCTGCCGGGCTTCGCCGGCCTGATCCTGACGATCGGAGTGGCCGCTGACGCGAACGTCGTTGTGTTCGAACGGATCAAGGAAGAGGTGCGATCCGGCAAGTCCGTGCGCGCGGCCATCGCGGCCGGCTACCAAAAAGGCTTCCACACGATCATCGACGCCAACGTGGTGACGGTGATCACGGCCATGGTCCTCTTCGCTGTCGCGACCGCCGGCGTCAAGGGCTTCGCGCTGATGCTGATGATCGGAACCGTGATCTCGCTGATCACCGCCGTCGGCGCGACCCGCGCGATGCTCGGCCTGCTCGCAGGCTTCCGCTGGTTCGAGAACCCGCGCTTCATGGGCGCCTCCGGCCAGCAGTCGGCCAGGTGGCTGCAGATCGACTTCATGAAGCGGCGCTACCTCTGGTTCGCCATCTCCGGAGCGATCGTGGTGCTCGGCCTCGGCGCCCTCGCTGTGAAGGGGCTCAACCTGGGGATCGACTTCAAGGGCGGCACCCAGGTGACGTTCAAGACGCCGCAGCCGGTTTCGATCTCGGTCGTGCGAGAGGAAGCGGCGAAGTACGGGGCGGAACCGATCGTCCAGGGCCGCGGGAAGGCGGTCGGGAGCGAGAGCTACACGAGCTTCCAGCTGCGCCTGCGCTCGCTCAGTTCCACGCAGACGACGCAGCTCTCGAACGACATCACTCAGAAGTTCGGGAACGGTCAGCAGATCTCGAGCCAGATCCAGACGGTGTCGGCCAGCTTCGGCCGGCAGATCGCGCGCTCGGCGATCATCGCGATCCTCTTCTCGCTGCTGCTGATCATCCTCTACGTTGCGATCAGGTTCGACTTCAAGTTCGCCGGGCCGGTGATCGTCGCGCTCCTGCACGACATCGTGATCACCGTTGGTATCTACGCGCTGATCGGCAGGGAGGTGTCGAACTCGACCGTCGCAGCGGTCCTGACCGTGCTCGGGTACTCGATCTACGACACGATCATCATCTTCGACCGGATCCGGGAAAACATCCCGCTGATGCGGCGGGCGCCATTCGCGACGATTGCGAACGTCTCGCTGTGGGAGACGATCCGCCGCTCGCTCGCGACGACGCTGATCACGCTGCTGCCGGTCACCGCGCTGCTGTTCTTCGGCGGGGAGACCCTGAAGGACTTTGCCTTCGCGCTGATGGTGGGCATCGCCTCTGGCGCCTACTCGTCCATCTTCATCGCCGCGCCGCTGCTCACCATTTGGAAGGAGCGCGAGCCGGAGTACGCCCGCCGCCGCGCGCAGCCAGAGCCGAGCGGCGACGGCGCTGCGACGCTGGAAGCCGCCGAGAAGGCCGCGGCCTCCGCGCCTGCGCCTGACCTCTCACCTGTTGCTGCCGCAGAGCGGGCGACGGGCGGCGGCTCGGCGGCGAAGCGCGAGCGCCGGCGGCAGCGCCGTAGAGCAAAGCCACATGGCCGAGCACGCTGAACTCCGCGAGATCGCGGAGAAGCTCGTGCTCGCCGGGGTCGGCGCCGTCGCGCTGACCGCCGAGCGGGCGGACACTTTGGCGGAGGAGCTCTCGGCCCGTGGCGGGATCGGACGCGAGGAGGCGCGATCGGTCGTGGAAGAGGCCGTCGGCCGCTGGCGCAATGAGACTGTCCGTCTGGGCGAACGGACGGGCGCCGGCCTGGCGGGGTTGTTCCGCGAGCTCGGGCTCGTGACGCGTGACGAACTCGAGGAGATCGAGCTCCGGGTGGCGCAAATCGAGCACCGCCTGCGCCTCCTCGAGAACGGGTGAGCCTGCTCCAGCGACTGAAGAGCGCCGAGGTGGGTTGGGTGATCGGCCGCAGCTTCGTCCCGCGAATCGCGGTCACGCTCGCGCCGGCAGCCGGCTATGGGGTCGACCGCATCCCGCTCGAGGGCGGGGCCGTCGTTGCCGCCAATCACTTCTCCGGGATCGACCACCCGCTGATCGGGGCGTTCAGCCCGCGGATAATGTACTTCCTCGCCAAGTCCGAGCTGCTCGACATCCCGGTCATCGGGCACGCGCTTCGCTGGCTCGGCGTGTTCGCGGTTCGGCGCGGCGAGGGCGACCGCGAGGCCCTGCGCAAGGCACGACGCCTCGTCGCCGAGGGCAACCTCGTCGCCGTGCATCTCGAGGGCACGAGGCAGCGTCTCGGCCATCCTGGCGAGATGCAGCCGGGTGGCCTGATGATCGCGATGCAGGAAGGCGTGCCGGTGATCCCGTGTGGGCTCGACACGTTCGGCTGGTCGCCGATGAACCGCCGCAAGTGCGCGGTCGTCTGGGGCGAGCCGATGACGCTCGACGACCTCCCGCGGAACCGCAAGGGCTACGCCGAGGCGTCCGGGCGCGTCGGAGCCGACATCGTGCGGTTGTGGCGGCTGGCCGCCGAGGCCTCGGCGGCGGGCCTACCGCCCGAGCTCCCCGACGGCTCCAAGCGAAGCGGGATCAACCCGAAGCCTCTGCAACACTGAGCGCATGGCGAGCTCCGCCACGAGGAACCTCGGGCGCCTCTCCGAGATCGCCCAAGTGGCCGTCAGGCACGGATTCGGCTACTTCTTCGAGACCCACCGCCTGACCGACCTGCTCCCGGGCAGGCAGCAGCGGCACGTGCCCGAGGGCTCACCCACACAGCGTGGCCAGCACCTGCGCGAGATGCTCGACGAGCTCGGGCCGACCTTCGTCAAGTTCGGCCAGCTCCTCTCGACGCGGCCAGACATCGTTCCGCCGGACATCCTGGTCGAGCTCCAGTCGCTCCAGGACGACGTCCGGCCGTTCCCGTACGAGGACGTCGAGCGCGTGATCGGCGAGGATCTCGGCTTGTCGGTCGAGCAGCTCTTCACCGACTTCGATCCGAGCCCGGTGGCGGCCGCTTCGATCGGCCAAGTGCACCGGGCGACGCTCCCGAACGGAAACCGCGTCGCCGTCAAGGTGCAGCGGCCGAACGCGCCGCGCCAGGTCGAGGCGGACCTGGCCCTCCTCTACCAGGCCGCGCGCCTGGTGCGCGAGCGGGTGCGCGCGCTCGACTTCATCGACGCGCGCCAGCTCGTGGACGAGTTCGCGCGCTCGATCCGCCAGGAGCTCGACTACCGGCTCGAAGGCCGCAATGCCGAGGGGTTCCACCACCGCTTCGCGGGGCACCCGCACGTGAAGATCCCGCGCGTCTACTGGGGCTACACGCGCACGCGGGTGCTCACGCTCGAGCTGCTGGAGGGCATGCAGCTGGCCGACCTGCCGCTCGACGCGTGGGAGATGGAAGAGCGCCGCCGCATCGCGTACCTCGTCACCGAGACCTGGATGACGATGATCTTCAGGCACGGGTTCTTCCACGGCGACCCACACCCGGCCAACATCTTCGTGCTCGGGGACGGTGACCAGATCGGCATCGTCGACTTCGGCCAGGTCGGCAAGCTGACCGACGAGGACATGTCGAAGCTGACGCGGCTGTTCATCGACGCCGCCAACGAGCAGATCGAGCAGATCCCGCGTCGCCTGGCGGAGCTCGGCGTCCGCTACCCGAAGGAGCGGGAGGAGGAGTTCGTCACCGAGCTGCGCGAGATGTATTACCGCTACTACGGCGCGAGCCTCGCCGAGATCGACCCGCTGGTGGTGATCCGTGAGGCCTTCCAGCTGATCTACCGGCTCAACCTGCGCCTGCCCACGCGCTTCGTGCTTCTCGACAAGGCGATCGCGACCTTGGGCTCGGTCGGGATCGAGCTCTACCCGGACTTCAACGTCTTCGAGGTGGCCAAGCCTTACGCGCGCGGCCTGATGCTGGAGCGGTACACGCCGCGCCGAATGCTGTTGCGAGCGCGCAAGGAGGGGGTGGAGTTGGCGCGGATCGCCCGCGAGCTGCCGTACCAGCTGCACGACATTCTGGACGAAGCGCGCGACGGGCAGATCGAGATCGGCTTCGTGCACAAGGGACTCGATGAGTTCATGCGCAAGCTCGACGTCGCCTTCAACCGGCTCGTGATCGCGCTGGTGGTCGTGGGGGGTCTGATCGGCTCGAGCCTGATCGGGATCTTCTCGACGACGGGTCCGCAGATCGCGGGCGTGAACTTCCTCTCCTTCGTCGGCTTCGTGTTGTCGGGCGCCCTCGGGTTGTGGCTCTTGTGGGGCGTGCTCCGCTCCGGCCGGTTGTAGAAATCTCGTCGCAGTTACGCGCGAAAGGACATCTGGCGGCGTCGTCGGGCCGGCGGTAGCTTCGGTTGCATGTTGCAGGCGCTGCTCCTCGCCGAGGCTGAGCCCGGGACGCGGGAGTTCCTCGAGCGGCACCTGGTGAGCGACGGCTTCTCGGTGCTCGGGGCGGGAGCTGGGCGCGAGGCGCTGGAGCTGGCGGAGCGCGAGCGGCCCGACCTCGTGCTCGTGGGCGGTCTGCCCGACGCGCCGGCGCTCGAGGTCTGCCGGCTGCTACGGGAGGGCGAGCCCGGACGCTCGTGGGATCGAGACGTGCCGGTGATCGTGCTCGGCGAGGCACGAGCCGACGCGGTCGACCGCGTCCACGCGTTCGCGCGCGGGTGCGACGACTTCGTGCCGAGGCCGTTCCACTACGAGGAGCTGGTCGCACGCATTCACGCGGTGCTGCGGCGAACGCAGCCGAGCGCACGGGAGCGGCTGGCCGCCGGGCCGCTGGCGGTGGATCGCCCGACGCGACGGGTAACCGTGCACGGCCGCCCGGTCGTGCTGGCCGCGAAGGAGTACGAGCTGCTCGTGAAGCTCGCCACCGATCCGCTGCGCGTCTTCACGAAGGAGCAGCTGCTGCGGGAGGTGTGGGGCTTTCGCTCCCTCGGCCGAACGAGGACCTTGGACTCGCATGCCTCACGCCTGCGGCGCAAGCTGGCCCAGGCCGGCGCCGAGGACTGCGTGCTCAATGTCTGGGGCGTGGGCTACCGGCTCCTAGCCGATTACGAGGAGGCCCGCCGGACCGCCTGATCCTGCTTGACTCACTCTCGTGGCCCGGAAGGTCAACCCTGAGCAGGCTCGGCGCATCGCCGTTCGCGCGCAGGCCCTCGACGGCTCCGCCAACGGCGTGCTCGACACGATCCGCCGGCTCGGGTCGCTGCAGCTCGACCCGATCGCCACCGTTGCAATGCCGCAGCACCTCGTGCTCTTCAGCCGGCTCGGGAGCTATGACACAGCTGAGCTCGACCGGCTGCTCTGGGTCGACCGGAAGCTGTTCGAGTGGAACGCGTTCGTCTACCCGATCGAGTCGCTGCCGCTGCTCCGCGCGCTGATGCGGCGCAGCCGGCGTGCCGCGACGCACAGCTGGGATCGGCGCCGAAAAGAGTTCCTGCGCCAGAACGTCCGCTTCCGCCGCTACGTCCTGCGCGAGCTCGAGCGGCGCGGGCCTCTGCTCTCGCGCGAGCTGGAGGACCGGGCCGCCGAGCGGCGTGGCGAGCATCGCTGGTTCGGCAGACGCCAGGTCGCGCAGATGCTCGAGGCTCTGCACAGGATCGGCGAGGTGGCCGTCGTCGGGAGGCGCGGTGGGCAGCGGCTCTGGGATCTCGCCGAGCGCTGGTATCCCGAGACCGACCTCGTCTCGCCGCGCGATGCGGAGAGGGCGCTGAACGAGCAACGTTTCCGCGCTCTCGGCGTTCGGCTCGAGAAGGGCGAGTGGCACGCGCACCCCGACGTGAGCGACGAGCCGGTGCCTGACCGCGCCACGGTGCTTTCGCCGTTCGACCGCCTCATCCACGACCGCGACCGCACGGAGGCTCTCTTCGGCTTCCGCTACCGGCTCGAGATGTACGTCCCCGCTGCGAAGCGCGAGTATGGCTACTACGTCCTGCCGCTCCTCGCCGGTGACCGGCTCGTCGGGCGCGTCGAGCCGCGCATCGACCGCAAGACACGAGAGCTCGAGGTGCTAGGCGCCTGGGGCGACACCTCGCGGCTCGACGAGGCGTTGACACCGCTGGCCGCCTTCCTGCGCCGCAACGCCTGAGCCGTTACGCTCGAAGCGTGGACGAAGGCGTTCGAGCCATCACGGTGCCGGGTGAGGCGGAAGCGGAGGCCTTCTGCATGCTCCTCCGCTCCAGCGGGATCGAATGCGCGCACCGGCTGACCCTGGAAGAGGACTCTCCGTTCGAAGGGTTCGGCCAGGACGGGATGCGCGAGATCCTCGTGCACCCATCGGACCTCGAGGCGGCGCGCGCCCTGCTCGAGACTGACGACGACGCCGCTACTTGAAGATGTTCAGCAGCGCCTGAAAGACCCCCACGGTCGGCGGGTTCTGGTTCTTCGCCCGGACGATCGAGAAGTCCGCGCAGATCCCGAAGTCGTCGATCGGTGTCTGCGGCCCGAAGAGCGCGGCGTGGCCCTCGCTCACGAAGCGGCCGTCGAGCGCGGTCCAGGTCCCTTGCAGCGCGTCGGCGGTGACCGCCCAGCTGCAGCCGCTGTAGACGAACGCGCCGAGTGCGAAGTTCCGGTCGGCCTTGACCTGCTTCTGCAGCGTCTTGACCTGCTTCTTGAGGGTCGTGATCTGAGCCTGCAGTGAGCGCAACGTCGGTCCTGCGGCGGTGGCCGGAGCGGCCGGCACAAGCATGAGCGCCAGGGCCGCGGCGAGTACGAGCCTCTTCATGTCTGCCTCCTCGGATGTGGGCGACCGTCATAGCGCCCGTCCGCGCGCGAGTCAAGCCTTCAGCAGAGCGCCCTCCAGTTCGAGCAACGCGCGCTTTCGATCCAGACCGCCTGCGTAACCCACCAGTGAGCCCGTCGAGCCGACCACGCGGTGGCACGGGAGCACGATCGGCACCGGGTTGCGGTTCATGACCGTTCCGACTGCGCGGGCTGCGCGGGGCCGGCCGGCGCGCGCGGCCAGAGTGCCGTACGTGGTCAGCTCGCCGTAGGGGACTCGCGTGAGCTCCTCGAGCACGGCGCGCCCGAACTCACGCGCCAGGCGCAAGTCCAGCGCGAGCTCGAAGTCCTTGCGCTTGCCGGCGAAGTACTCGTCGAGCTGGCGTCGAGCCTCGTCGGTCGACTTCGGCGAGCGCAGCACGCGGATGCCGAAGGTGCGGGCGAGCTGCTCCACCTCCCGCTCGGGCTCCGGGTCGTAGGAGATCTCGCACACGCCATTATCGGTGACCGCAACGAGCAGTTGCCCGACCGGCGAATCAACCAGGTCGTAGGCGACGTCGAGGAGGCCCTCGGCGGCTGCCGCATCGCGGAAGCGGCTGTCGAGCTCAGAAGAAACGGTCACGACTGCTCCTTTTTTCGTAGTCGGCGGACGCCTGAGGACGTCGCTTGGCGTGCTGCCTCGGTGGAGGAGCCGAGTGCGGCACCGATGTCGTCGTAGCTGAGGTCGTAGCCGAAGCGAAGGAAGACGGCGGCCCGTTCCTTGTGGGGAAGCTCGGCGGTGAGCCGGCGCAGCTCCTCGTACTTGAGCGGCTCGTCGACCGACTCGATCTCAGGCACCTCCGCTGAGCTTGCCCGCTCGCGGCGCAGGACATCGAGCGCGACGTTGCGCGCGATCGCGAGCGCCCAGGCGCGCAGATGCCGGCCGTGCTGAAGGCTCGGATACGCGCGCAGTGCGCGCAGAAAGGTCTCTTGGAACGCGTCGTCCGCGGCGTCCAAGCCGAGCATCCGCCGTAGCTGCGAGAGCACGAAGCTCCGCTGCTCCTCGTAGAACCGCTCGAACGGCGGGATCGGCACGACCTCCATCATCGCTTCAAACGCGGCTGATCGACCGAATGTGAGATGTGGGCCACAGGGGTTGCGTAGTGGGAGATCGTGGTCTAAAGTGGAGCGAAGTGGAATGCTTCTAGGTGAGTTCGAGCACACGATCGATGACAAGAACCGCCTCACGCTACCGGCCAAGTTTCGCCAAGCGCTTTCCGGCGGCCTCGTCATCACCCGCGGTATGGACGGGTGTCTCTACTGCTTTCCGCATGCGGAGTGGGAGCAAATGGTCCAGGGCCGGCTCGCCGGCCTCGACCCGCTCAGCAAGGAGGGACGTCTGATGCATCGGTACTTCTACGCGGGGGCATCGGAGACGGAACCGGACAAGCAGGGGCGCATGCTGGTCCCGGCGGCGCTCACCAAGACAGCGGGCATCGGGCGCGAGGTCGTGATCGCCGGAGTGGGGGACCACCTCGAGATCTGGGACCGCGCGGCTTGGGCCGACCACGTCAAGGAGTTCGAAGGGAGTGCCGAGGATGTTGCCGAACGTCTTGCGACCCAACGAGACTGACCACGTTCCCGTCCTCGCGGACGCGGTGCGTGAGGCTCTGGCCGTCGAGCCGGGGCAGACCGTCGTCGATGCGACCTTCGGGGCCGGTGGCCACGCCGAGCTGCTCGCCGCCGACCTCGGCGGCCGCGGCAAGCTGATCGCGATCGACCGCGACCCCTCCGTGCGCCCGTACTTCGATCGCCTGCACAAGCGGAACCGCTTCCAGGGCCGCTTCCTGCGCGGTGAGTTCTCCCTCGTGCTCGAGCAGCTGGCCTCGAACGGCGTCAAGGCGGACGCGATCCTGTTCGACCTCGGCGTCTCGAGCATGCAGATCGACCGGCCCGAGCGGGGGTTCTCGTACGCGACCGACGCACCGCTCGACATGCGCATGGATCCCGATTCCGAGCCGTCCGCGCGCGAACTCGTGAACGAGGAGAGCGAGCGCGAGCTGACCCGGATCTTCAAGGACTACGGCGAGGAGCGCTACGCGCGGCAGATTGCTCGCGCGATCGGGCGCCGCCGGCGGGAACAGCCGTTCGAGCGGACGGGCGAGCTCGTGGAGACGATCAAGGCGGCGATCCCGGCGCCGGCCCGCTTCGGCGACGGCCATCCGGCCAAGCGCGTATTCCAGGCGCTGCGAATCGCGGTCAACGACGAGCTCGGCTCGTTCGAGGCGGCTCTGCCGACCGCGCTCGAGATGTTGCGGCCCGGAGGCCGTCTCGCCGTGATCAGCTTCCACTCCCTCGAGGACCGGATCGTCAAGCGGTTCCTGCGCGCGGAGGAGAAGGGCTGCACGTGCCCACCGGACTTCCCGGTCTGCGTCTGTGGGAACGAGCCCGCGCTGCGGGCGCTCTCGCGCCGCCCGATCAAGCCCTCGCCGCAAGAGCTCGCCGCCAACCCGCGCGCGGCTTCGGCTCGCCTGCGCGCTGCCGTCAAGAGCGAGGAGTAGGAACGATGGCTTCCTGGAGCGATGCCGCCCCCGCTCTTCCCTCTCCGCAACCTCGGCGGCGACCGAGATCTGATCCGAAGCGGCGCCCGAGCGCGCGGGCGCGGCGACGCGGTCTCGCCGGCGGCGTCGTCTGGATCGCCGTCACAGGCGTTCTGCTCGCCGGCGTAGTCGCCCTCAACGTGGCCGTCCTGCGCTTGAACGTCCAGCTCGACAAGCTCAACTCCGAGCGGACACGCCTGCGCGGCGAGAAGCAGGAGCTCGCCTCGCAGCTCGGGATGGCCGCCGCCTCGCCTCGCATCGAGCTCCTGGCGCGCAAGCAACTGGGTCTTGTCCCGGTCAACTCGTCGGAGACGACGTACGTGCGCCTGAGGCCCCGGGCGCGTTGAGCACAGGCCTCACCAACCGCCGCATCCGGTTACTGCTCGCGATCTTCGTGCTCGCGTTCGGCGTGGCGTTCTTGCGCGCGGCCTGGCTTCAGGGCGTGCGGGCCGCGTCGTTCGGCAGGCTGGCGTCGAACCAGCACAGCGAAGAGGTGACCATCCCGGCTGCCCGCGGCACGCTCTACGACCGCGGCGGGGTGCAGCTCGCGATCGGCGAGCAGGCGACGACGGTCTACGCCGATCCCCGGACGGTCACGGATCCTCGCAGCGAGGCCGCGACCGTGGCGAAGATCTTGCGGCTCGACGAAGGCCAGGTCTACGCACTGCTCGCCGACCGCACGCGCGGCTTCGTGTACGTGGCGCGCAAGGCGGACTCCGCGCTGGCGGCGAAGCTCGCGCGTAAGGGCCTGCCCGGGCTGGGCTTCTACCACGAGGAGCGGCGCTTCTACCCGCAGTTCAACCTCGCGGCGCAGGTGCTCGGCTACGCGGGCGTGGACAACAGGGGCCTCGCCGGCCTCGAGCTCTCGCTCGACGAGCAGCTCGCCGGTCGTGCCGGCCGCGAGCGGATCGTCAAGGACGCTTCAGGTCAGGCGATCGACACGATCACCTCGCGGACGGAGCGCGACGGTGAGGACGTCTACCTGACCCTCGACCACACGCTCCAGTCGAACGCGCAGGCGGTCCTGCGGGACACGGTGCGCAAGTGGCACGCGAAGAGCGCGACCGCGGTGGTGCTCGATCCGGCGACCGGTGCCGTGCGCGCGATGGCGGTTGCGCCCGGATTCGATGCGAACGACTATCCGAAGGTCTGGCGCGTCTTCCAGCGCAATCGCGCGGTTACCGACACGTACGAGCCCGGGTCGACCTTCAAGCTGGTCACCGTTGCCGGCGCGCTCTCGGAGCGGCTCGTCGCGCCGACGACGCGTTTCACGCTTCCATACGAGATCCATGTCGCCGACCGAGTGGTTCACGACGCGGAGCCGCGCGGCATCGAGACGATGACGGTCGCTCACATCCTCTCGCACTCCTCGAACGTGGGTGCGATCACACTCGCTCAGAAGCTCGGTCAGAAGCGTCTTGCCCGGTGGATCAAGCGCTTCGGCTTCGGGAAGCTGACCGGAATCGACTTTCCGGGCGAGAGCCGGGGGATCGTCCCGCCGGAGGATCGCTGGTCGGGCTCCTCGATCGGCAACATCCCGATCGGCCAGGGCATCGCAGTGACGCCGATCCAGGTGGCTTCCGCGTATGCGGCGATCGCCAATCGCGGATTGTGGGTGCGGCCCCACCTCGTCGATCACGTCGGCGACGGCGCGCCGAGGGTTCCTGGGCGGCGCCGCATCGTGACGCAACGGGTCGCGAGCCAGATCATGGCTATGTTGAAGAACGTCGTCGCCGAGGGCACGGGCATCCTGGCCGAGGTACCCGGCTACCAGGTGGCAGGCAAGACCGGTACGGCGGCCAAGCCCGACCAGCAGGGCGGCTACTCCGACTCGCGCTACGTGGCCTCGTTCGTCGGCGTCGTGCCCGCATCACGGCCGCGCCTCGTAATCCTGGTCTCGGTGGACGAGCCGCGGGGTGCGATCTGGGGCGGCGTGGTGGCAGCGCCGGCGTTCTCGCAGATCGCGAAGTTCGGCCTGCAGTACCTGGACGGTGGCATCCAGCCAGACGCGCCTTAGTCGGAACCGGCCTGCCGCCTAGCTAGACTCGGCCACCGAAATGGACCTTGAGCGCGTGATCGCAGCGCTCGCTCCGACCGACGTCGTTCGGCGCGCTCCTGTCGACATCCAAGAGCTGGCGTACGACGCGCGGGCGGTGAGCCCGGGTGCGCTCTTCTTCTGCGTGCCGGGAACCCGCGCGGACGGGCACGACTTCGCTCCCGAGGCGGTGGCCAACGGCGCCGTCGCACTCGTGGTGGAACGGCCGCTCGAGCTCGAGGTGCCGCAGGTCGTCGTGGGCGACGCTCGCCGGGCGATGGGCGTCGCGGCCGACGAGTTCTTCGAGCGGCCGACCGAGGAGCTCGAGCTTGCCGGGGTGACCGGCACGAACGGGAAGACCACGACCGCGTTCCTGCTCTACTCGATCCTCGCCGCGAGCGGTCGCCGCCCGGGCCTGCTCGGGACGATCGAGAGCCGGGTCGGCGGCGAGCGGCGCCCGGCCTTGCGGACGACTCCCGAGGCGATCGACCTCCAGCGCAGCTTCCGCGAGATGCTCGACGGCGGCGACCGCAGCTGCGCGCTCGAGGCGACCTCGCATGGCTCCGAGCTGGGCCGGCTCGACCGGGTGCGCTTCTCGGCGCTCGTGTTCACGAACCTGACCCAGGACCACCTCGACTTCCACGGGACGATCGAGCGCTACTTTGACGCCAAGCGGCGGCTCTTCACGGAGGAGCGGCCGCCGGCGGCGATCAATGTGGGCGATCCGTGGGGCCGGCGCCTGGCCGACGAGCTGCGAGGGAACCGCCCTCTCCTGAGCTTCGGCTTCGCAGACGACGCCGAGCTGCGGCCGGAGGACCTCGCCCTCGGCCCACGCGGCGCCAGCTTCCGCGCAGGCGGGCTCGAGCTCGAGACAAGGCTCCGCGGCCGCTTCAACGTCGAGAACGTGCTCGGCGCGGTAGCGGCCGCTCGCCTGCTTGAGATCGCCGACGATGCGATCGCGCGCGGGGTGCGAGAGCTGCGAGGCGTTCCCGGCCGTTTCGAGGCCGTGGACGAAGGCCAACCCTTCGTCGTTCTCGTGGACTACGCGCACACCCCCGACTCGCTCGAGAACGTCCTGCGCACTGCTCGCGATCTGGCCCAGAACCGGCTCATCTGCGTGTTCGGCTGCGGCGGCGACCGCGACCGCGGCAAGCGATCGCTGATGGGCCGCATCGCCTCGGAGCTCGCCGACGAGGCGATCGTCACCTCGGACAATCCGCGCAGCGAGGAGCCCGAGGCGATCATCGCTGAGATCGTCGCCGGGGCCGAAAGAGTGGTCGAGGTCGAGGCGGACCGCGGTGAGGCGATCGCTCGCGCGATCGAGGCGGCGCAGGAAGGTGACGTCGTCGTGATCGCCGGCAAGGGACACGAGCAGGGTCAGCAGTTCGCTGCTCGCACGGTGCCCTTCGACGACCGCGACGTTGCCCGCGAAGCGCTGAGGCGCCTCGGAGCGCCCACGTGATCCCGCTGCGGCTAGACGAGATCGAAACGCTCATCGGGGGTGGGCTGAAAGCAGCCCCCGGAGCCAAGGAGGTGACCGGCGTACAGGTCGACTCACGCCGCGTTGAGCCAGGCGACTTGTTCGTCGCGGTCGGTAAAGGCATCGAGTTCGTCGAGGACGCTCGCGCCCGCGGGGCCGCCGCGACGCTCGTGCCGGAGGAGCCCTTTGCCGCCTTCGCTGCACTCGGGTCGGCCGTTCGCGACCGCACCGCGGCCCGCGTCGTCGGCATTACCGGCTCCACCGGGAAGACATCGACCAAGGACATCCTCGCGGCGATCTGTGCACCGACCGCCCGAACTGTCGCCAACGAAGCGAACTTCAACAACGAAATCGGCGTTCCGCTCACGCTGTGCCGGCTCGAGCCCGACACGGAGATCTGCATCCTCGAGCTCGCGATGCGTGGCTTCGGCCAGATCGCGGATCTCTGCGCGATCGCGCGGCCCGACATCGGCCTCGTCACGAATGTCGGGCCAGTCCACCTCGAGCTGGTCGGCTCACTCGACGGCGTGCGTCGCGCAAAGAGCGAGCTGATCGCGGCGCTGCCGCCTGGGGGCACGGCCATCGTCCCCGTCGAGTTCTCCGTCGGGCGCGAGGACGTCGAGGTCGTCTACCTCCCCGAGCCCGAGGCACGCACGGAGGAAGGGCGCACCGTCGTCGGAGGGGTCAGCTTCAACTTCACCGCGCCTCACCAGGCCGCGAATGCTGCCGCTGCGCTCGCCGCGCTCGATGCCCTCGGCCTGCCGCGCCCGCAGCGCGTGGATGTCGAGTTCTCGCGCTGGCGCGGCGAGGAGCTTCCGCTCGCCGGCGGCGGGGTGCTGATCAACGACGCCTATAACGCCAACCCCGACTCGATGCGTGCCGCGCTCGCGCACCTAGTCGCGTTGGCCGGAGACCGCCGCCGCGTCGCGGTTCTCGGCGAGATGGCCGAGCTCGGCCCCGGCGGTCCCGGCTTCCACGAGGAGATCGGCGCGGAGGCCGAGCGGCGGGGGCTCGCGGCTCTCGTTGCGGTCGGCAACCTCGCCCGCGGCTACCTCGAGGGCGGGAGGGGCATCCCCGTCATGGAGTGGGCTCCCGACGCCGAGTCCGCGATCGCCGTCGTCGAGGGGATCGTCCGGCCGGGCGACTGCGTCCTCGTCAAGGCCTCGCGCTCGGTCGGCCTCGAGCGAGTCGCCGAGGCACTCGCGGCGGTGAGCGCTTGACCCGTGTGCTGATCGCAGGCGTCCTCGCCCTGCTCATCTCGATCTTGCTCGGCCCGAAGTTCATCGAGTTCCTGCGGCGCAATGAGTTCGGCCAGCACATCCGCGAGGAGGGGCCGGAGCACCACGTGCTCAAGCAGGGCACGCCGGTGCTGGGCGGCCTGCTGATCCTGATGTCCGCCAGCGTCGCCTTCCTCGCTTTCAGCACGTACACCGTTCCGGCCCTGACCGTGCTCTTCGTCACGCTCGGCTGCGGGGCGATCGGCTTTCTGGACGACTACATCAAGCTGACCCATCGCCGGTCGCTCGGCCTCAACGGCCGCTGGAAGCTGATCCTGCTAGGCCTGATCACGATCGGTGTGGGGCTCGCCGCAGAGCACCAACACCTGCCGACGAACGTCTACGTGCCGGGCGCCGGTCACATCGAGCTCTCATGGGCCTGGTACGGCCTGCTCTTCCTGGTGATCGCCGGCGCGGCGAACGGAGTCAACCTGACCGACGGCCTCGACGGCCTCGCCGCGGGCACGGGCGTGATCGCGCTCTTCACCTTCGCCGCGATGATCGTCATCTCGTGGATCCGCTCGGGCACGCCGGGCCATCGCTTCGACACGAAGCTCGACCTCGGGATCATCGCCGCCGCCCTGATCGGAGGCGCGATCGGGTTCCTCTGGTACAACGCCTTCCCGGCGGAGGTCTTCATGGGCGACACCGGCTCGATGGCGATCGGCGGTGCCCTTGCGTCCTTTGCGATCTTCACGAAGACGATCTTCCTGCTGCTCCTGATCGGCGGCATCTTCGTGGTCGAGGCGCTCTCGGTGATCATCCAGGTCTTCACCTTCAAGTACCTCAAGCGCCGCGTCTTCCTGATGACCCCGATCCACCACCACTTCGAGATGAAGGCCTGGTCGGAGACGAAGATCATGGTGCGCTTCTGGATCGTCACGGGGATCCTGTGCGCGATCGGTTTTGCCTTGTACTACCGCTACTTCACCGGGTTCCGCTGAGCGACGTCGCTTGCGATGTCGCTTTCAGGTCGAGCCGGCATCGGCGGCTCGACCGTCTGCGCCGCTGGTCGGGCTCGCCGGGGTCCACGTTTTCCGAATGAGCGAGCTGCCGCAGCGGGCGCTCGTGCTCGGGCTCGCGCGGTCGGGCAAGGCGGCGGCGGCGGCGCTCGAGCGGCGCGGGGTCGAGGTCGCCGGCGCCGACCGCGAGCGCGGCAACGATGACGACCTCGCTCTCCTCGACGGGATCGAGCTGCTGGTGAAGAGCCCGGGGGTGCCGCGAGAAGCGCCGCTCGTCGCCGAGGCGGAGGGCCGCGGGGTGCCGATCTGGAGCGAGGTCGAGCTCGGCTATCGGCTGCTCGAGCCGCGGCTTGTCGGCGTCACGGGCACCAACGGCAAGACGACGACCGCTGAGCTGCTGGGCCTCATGCTGGACGCGCCCGTCGTGGGCAACGTGGGCCGTGCGCTGACCGAGCTCGACGGCCAGGTCGAGCCGGGAGCCCTCGTCGTCTGCGAGCTCTCGAGCTTCCAGCTCGAGGATGTCCACCAGCTCGCGTGCGAGGTCGCCCTGCTGCTGAACATTGAGCCCGACCACCTCGACCGCTACGAGACCTTCGAGGGCTACCGGGACGCCAAGCTGCGGATCTTCGAGCGGGCGAGGACGAAGATCGTGCCGCGCGGCCTCGGGCTCGACGGCACCGAGTTCGCCGCGGACGACCCGCTACCGGCCGAACCGCGCATTCCGGGCGCGCACAACCGCGAAAACGCCGCCGCAGCGACCGCGGCCGCGCGGGCGCTCGGCGTTTCGGACGAGACAATCGCCGAGGCGCTGCGCACCTTTCCCGGTGTGCCGCACCGTTTGGAGCTCGTGCGGGTACTGCGCGACGTTCGCTACGTGAACGACTCGAAGGCCACCAACGTCGCCGCCGCGCTGAAAGCGCTCGCGACGTACGAGCACGATCCGGTGCACCTGATTCTCGGTGGGTCGCGCAAGGGCGAGGACTTCGCGCCGCTTGCCGCCGCGATCGGGCCGAACGTAAAGAGTGTTCACGTGATCGGCGAGACCGCTGACGAGCTCGCCGCCGCGATCCCGCGGGCCGAGCGAAACGGCGATCTCGGAGGCGCGCTCGCCGCGATCGCGCCGCAGGCAGGCGACGTGGTGCTCCTTTCGCCCGCCTGCGCGAGCTACGACCAGTTCGGCGACTTCGAGCAGCGGGGCGAGGAGTTCAGGAGGCTGGTGCAGAACCTGTCCGGGTGAAGCGCGGACACCTCGACTCGAGTGTCCTGATCCTGGTCACCCTGGGTCTGGTCGCGTTCGGCCTCGTAATGGTCTACAGCGCAACCTCCGCCTCGGCGGCGCTTGCGAACGGCGACCCCGCCTACTACCTCAAGCGCCAGGGGATCTACGCGGCACTGGGCCTCGTGCTGATGGCGGCGGCCTCACGCCTCGACTTCCGGATCCTCCGCCGGCTCGCCCCAGTCCTCGTCATCGCGAGCCTCGGCCTGCTGCTCGCCGTGCTCGTGATCGGCCAGTCGGTCAATGGGGCCCGTCGCTGGCTGACCTTCGGCCCGGCGGTCTTTCAGCCCTCGGAGCTGGCGAAGATCGCGCTCGCGGTGTGGGCCGCCTCGTACCTGACCCGTCACCGGCCGCCGCAGAGCCTCCCCGAGCTCTGGCGACCCCTCGGACTGCTCGCGGCGATCTTCTGCGCCTTGCTCCTGGCCGAGCCCGACCTCGGCACGGCCATTGCGATCGTGGCGATGCTGGCCGCGATCCTGCTCGTCGCCGGGACGCCGACGCGCACGCTCGGCGCCGGCCTCGGCATCGCGGGCGCACTGGGTCTCGTCGCGATCTGGTTCGAGCCGTACCGGCGCGCCCGACTCTTCAGCTTTTTGAATCCGTGGCAGGACGCACAGGGCGCGGGCTTCCAGACCGTACAGGCGATGATCGGGCTTGGCTCAGGAGGGATCTTCGGCGTCGGCCTCGGCCAGAGCGTCCAGAAGGCGAACTACCTGCCGGAGGCTCATACCGACATGATCTTCGCGATCATCGGCGAGGAGCTCGGCCTCGTCGGCGCGGCGGCCGTGATCGCCGCCTATTGCGGCTTCGCCTACATCGGGTTGAAGATTGCGCTCGGCTGCAAGGATCCGTTCAGCAAGCGCCTCGCAGCGGGCCTCACAGTGCTCGTCTGCGGCCAGGCTGCGATCAACCTCGCGGCCGTGATGGGCCTCGCGCCGCTCACCGGGATTCCGCTGCCGTTCGTCTCGTACGGCGGCTCGAGCCTCGTCGTGGCCCTCGCGTCGGTGGGCATCCTCCTTAACATCGCGGGCGATGCCGGAGCAAAGAGAGCCAGCGTTCTTGATCGCGGCCGGGGGGACAGCCGGCCACGTTCTGCCCGCGCTCGCAGTCGCGGAGGCGCTGCGCGCCCGCGGAGCACGCGTGACGTTCGCCGGGTCGCCGGATCGCGCCGAAGCGCGTCTCGTCCCTGAGGCGGGGTTCGAGCTCGACACGTTCCGTGTGAGCGGCTTTCCGCGCCGGCCGGGACTGGCGCAGGCCCGCGCGGCCCTGCGCGCGCTTGCGGCGCCGGCGGCCTGTGAGCGGATCCTGGCCCGGCGACGGGCTGATGTCGTGCTCGGCGGGGGCGGGTACGTGAGCGGCCCGATGGTGCTCGCGGCAGCCCGCAGGCGGGTTCCGGCCGCACTGATGGAGGCAGACGCGCACCTCGGGCTCGCCAATCGGCTGGCCGCGCCCTTCGCCCGGCGTGTGTTCCTCTCGTTTCCTCTCCCCGGCCGCGAACCTCCCAAGTACCGGGTCACCGGAAGGCCGATACCGGCGAGGTCACAGCCGGGACCGCGAGGGGAAGCCCGGCGCGCCTTCGGCCTCCCTCAGGACGGGCCGGTGCTCCTAGTGGCGGGGGGGAGCCTGGGCGCGCGGTCGCTCAACGACCTTGCGATGGAGAGCTTCGGGTCGGTGGGGCCTGCGGTGCTGCACCTGAGTGGCGAGCGTGAATTCGAGCGGTTGCGAGGGCGCGTGTCACGCGCGGACTACCGACTGCTTCCCTTCAGCGACGACTACGGGGCCGCGCTCGGCGCCTCCGATCTCGTGCTCTCGCGCGCGGGAGGCGGGGCCTGGGAGCTCGCGGCCGCGGGGAAGCCGGCGATCCTCGTCCCCTACCCACTCGCGACGGCCGACCACCAGACGAAGAACGCGCGCTACTTCCAAACCGCCGGCGGGGCGATCCTCGTGCCGGAGAACGAGCTCGGCCGGATCCCGGAGATCGTTCGCTCGCTGCTCGGCGACGCGAGCCGGCTCGAGGAGATGGGCGCAGCGATGCGGCGGGCCGCGCGGCCGGGGGCGGCCGAGGAGATCGCGGAGGAGCTGATGAGCCTTGCGGCCGCTGGAGGGTAGGCGCTTCTGGTTCGTCGGAATCGGCGGCGCGGGCATGAGCGCGCTTGCGCTCGTCGCGCACTCGTGGGGGGCGGAGGTCGCGGGATCCGACCGAGAGCGCTCGTCCTACGTGGAGCGGCTCGAGGCGGCGGGCGTTGCGGTGACGATCGGGCACGAGGCCGGGAACGTGCCCGAGGACGCCGAGGTGGTCGTCTCCAGCGCCATCGCACGGGACAACCCTGAAGTAACACGCCCGCGCGTCACCAAGAGAGGTGAGCTCCTTGCGGAACTCGTTGCACTCACGCCCTCGATCGTGGTCGCCGGCGCGCACGGCAAGACGACCACCAGCGCGATGATCGCCTTCGTGCTCGACCGTCTGGGGCTCGACCCGACGTTCCTGATCGGCGGCGAGATCCCTCAGCTCGGCGGGAATGGACGGGCAGGCGAGGGCTGGCTCGTGGCGGAAGGCGATGAGTCGGACCGCTCGCTCGAATCGTTGCGGCCGCAGATCGCCGTGGTCACGAACGTCGACCTGGATCACCATGCCACCTTCGCCTCCGAAGCCGAGGTGCGCGAGCTTTTCGAGCGCTGGCTCGCGGAGGCGCCCGCCGCAGTGCGCGGGGACGAGCTGGAGCCGGTGGGGCTCGAGCTCGGCGTCCCGGGCCAGCACAACCGCCGCAACGCCGCTTCGGCGCTGGCGGCGCTCGAGCTCGCCGGGGTCGCTCGCAGTCAGGCGGAGCCCGTGCTCCCGCAGTTCGTCGGCGCCGGACGACGCTTCGAGCGCCTGGGCGAGGCCGGCGGCGTCACGGTTTACGACGACTACGGTCACCACCCGCGGGAGATCGCCGCCACGCTCACGGCCGCTCGGTCGGCGGTCGGCTCGGGACGCGTGCTCGTGGTGTTCCAGCCACACCTCTACTCGCGCACGCGCCACCTTGCCCACGAGCTGGCAGGCGCCCTCACGGCCGCCGATGCGGTCGCCGTCACGAGCGTCTACGCCGCCCGCGAGGAGCCCGTTGAAGGCGTCGAAGGCAGGCTCGTCGTGGAGGCGCTGGTGGCTGAGCGGCCCGGAATGCCGGTCGCGTGGACGCCGGAGGTCGAAGACGCGGTCCGGTTCCTCGCGCGGCGAGCCCGGCCGGGCGATCTCGTCCTCACGATCGGTGCCGGCGACGTCGAGCGGGCCGGGCCGTTGCTCCTCGAGGAGCTCGCGTGAAGCTGGATGAGAACGTCGCGCTCTCGCGCTTCACGACGCTCGGCACGGGCGGGCCTGCGCGGGCCTTCGCGCGGCCCGAGACGCTCGCGGAGCTGGAGGAGTTGCTCGCGTGGGCGGGCGAGCGGGCGTTGCCGGTGGCGACGATCGGCCTCGGCTCGAACCTGCTCGTCGCCGACGAGGGCTACCAGGGGCTCGTGCTCAAGCTCGGCGGGGAGCTCGCCGAGGCGACCGTGGAGGAGGAGCGGTTGCTCGCGGGCGGAGGAGCGACGAACGCGGTCTGCCTCCACCGCGTGCGCGCCGCGGGGCTGGGCGGCTTCGAGTTCGCCTGCGCGATTCCGGGCACGATCGGCGGAGGCGTCTGGATGAACGCCGGTGCCTATGGAAGCGACTGGGCTACGATCCTCGAGCGCGCGCAGGTCGTCGACTCCGACGGAGCCAGGTGGCTCACGCCGGACGAGCTGGGGCTCAACTACCGGCATTCCGAGCTGCGTCACGGGCAGGTGGTCGCTCGGGCCGAGTTCGCGCTGGCGCCGCTGCCGGAGGAGCAGATCAGGGCGAATGTCGCACGACTCCAGGCTCTCCGGAAGGCGGCGCAGCCGACCAACAAGCGCACGTTCGGAAGCGTCTTCAAGAATCCCGAGCACGAACTGACAGCGGGGCGCATGCTCGAAGCGTGCGGCCTGAGGGGCCACCGGATCGGGGGTGCACAGATCTCGCCGCGTCACGCCAACTTCATCGAAAACGCCGGGGAGGCTTGCTCCGCCGACGCGGTCGCGCTGATGGCGGAGGCACGCAGGCGCGCGCTCGAGCAATTCGGTGTCGAGCTCCGGCACGAGGTCGAGTTCCTGGGGCGCCTCGAGCTGCCCCCGCTCGGGTAGGAGGGCCGGGCGCCGCGGCGAAAGCCGCCTCGTGCCAGAGCGCAAGCCCCAGCATGCGCGTGCCCGCGCGGCGACGGTCCCTCTTCGAGGGAGCGTCGAGCGCGCACCTCTCCTCCGAGTGCTCCCGAGTGGGCGCTCGCTGTTGCTCGGCTTCGCGATCGTCGCCGGGGCTGCCGGTCTCTACCTGCTCGCACGCAGCACGCCGATGTTCGCCCTGAACGGAGTCGAGGTCGCAGGCGCGCCCCCCGCAGTATCCGCCCACGTTCGCGCGGCCCTTGCACCCCTCGAAGGGCAGAGCCTGCTGGCGCTCGACACCGGCGAGATCGAGCGGCGGCTCGCCTCGCTGCCCGAGGTGGCGAGCTTTAGCTACGACCGTGCCTTCCCGCACACGCTGCGCGTCACCGTGCGGGCGGAGTACGCGGTCGCAGTCGCCCGCCGCGGGCCGCAGGCCTGGCTCGTCGCCGCGAGCGCGCGCGTGATCGCGGTAATCCCCGCCCATGCTCGGCCGGCTCTCCCGAGGATCTGGCTGGCACACTCAGGCGAGCCCGAGGTGGGCGCGGCAATCACCGACCGATTCGGGTTGCGGGCAGTGCGCACACTCGCGCTCGCCCGCCTGGCGCATTTCCAGGGGCGGGTCAGGATGGTGCGCGTGCGTGAGCACGACCTCACCTTCCTGCTCGCGTCGGGACTCGAGCTGCGGCTCGGAGAGTTGAGATCCATTCGCCTCAAGCTCGCCGTAGCCGCTCGCATCCTTCCCGAGATACTGGCGCAGGGGGGATACGCCTACGTCGATCTAGGCGTTCCCGACCGGCCAGTAGCCGGGTTGAACCCTAAAGTCTCTACCTGAGCGTGATGGTTTAGGCTTGCGCCGGGCGTTGACACGCGGCCTCGCGGGGCGTACCCTGCCGGGCGCAGAAGACGTACTGTCCACTACAGCTTGAGGTAGAGGCGAGTTGAGCATGAGGGATCAGACGGGGAATTATCTGGCCTTGATCAAGGTCGTGGGCGTAGGCGGGGGCGGTTCGAACGCCGTCAACCGGATGGTCGACGCCGGCCTGTCCGGCTGCGAGTTCATCGCCATCAACACGGATGCGCAGGCGCTGCTGATGTGCGACGCCGACGTGAAGATGCCGATTGGCTCCGACGCGACTCGGGGTCTCGGCGCGGGCGCCGACCCGAGCGTGGGCCGGGCCGCCGCCGAGGAGAGCCGCGACGAGTTGAAGGAAGCGCTGAAGGGCGCCGACATGGTCTTCGTCACGGCAGGCGAAGGCGGCGGCACCGGGACCGGCGCTGCGCCGATCGTCGCGCGCCTGGCGCAGGAGCTCGGCGCCCTGACGGTCGGAGTGGTGACCAAGCCGTTCTCCTTCGAGGGCCGGCGCCGGGCCGAGGTCGCGTCCCGCGGGGTTGACGAGTTGCGCGACCACGTGGACACGCTGATCGTGATCGAGAACGACCGGCTGCTCCAGGTGGTCGAGAAGCGCACCTCGATCGTGGACGCCTTCACGATTGCGGACGACGTGCTGCGCCAGGGGGTCCAGGGCATCACCGATCTGATCACGATTCCCGGCCTCGTCAACCTCGACTTCGCCGACGTGCGCACGATCATGAACGAGGCCGGTTCCGCGCTGATGGGCATCGGCGTCGCGGGCGGCGAGAACCGCGCCACCGAAGCAGCCCGCGCGGCGGTTTCGTCTCCGCTGCTCGAGTCCTCGATCGAAGGCGCGACCGGCATCCTCCTCAACGTCACGGGCGGCTCCGACATCGGCCTCTTCGAGGTCAACGAGGCAGCGCAGGTCGTGACCTCCGCCGCCGATCAGAACGCGAACGTCATCTTCGGAGCGGTCATCGACGAGTCCCTCAGCGACGAGGTGCGCGTGACCGTGATCGCGACGGGCTTCGGCCCGGGCCGGATGCGGCGGCGAAAGCGCGTCGAGGAGCCTGCAGAGAGCGAGTCGGAGTCGCCACGCGAGGTACCGGCGGAGCGGTTCGAGATCTCGGAGGACGTGCTCGAGGTTCCGTCCTTCCTGCGTGACGGCTAGCCGCGTGGCGGCGAGCGCCCAAGAGGATGTTTAGACGCCGCGACGAGCGGTAAGGATCTCCTCGCCCTCTCGGGTCGAACCGATGGTTGACCCGCGATGACCCGGTCCGGCCGCCCCGGCCTCGGCTGATTGAGCCGAAGCCGGGGCGGCTCCATTCGTGGCTCCTTTAGCATCAGAGCCCGATGCAGACACTGCTCCGAACCCCGCTCTACGAGCGTCATGTCGCCCTCGGCGCGCGACTCGTGCCATTCGCCGGCTGGGAGATGCCCGTGCAGTACGAGGGCGTGATCCCCGAGCACCGCGCCGTGCGCAACAACGCCGGGGTCTTCGACGTCTCGCACATGGGTGAGCTCGAGGTCGAAGGCCTGGGCGCAAGAGAGCTCCTCCGGGCTGCGCTTTCGAACGACCTCGACCGGATCGGCCCGGGTGGGGCGCAATACACCCTGCTCACGAACGAGCAAGGAGGGATCGTCGACGACCTCATCGTCTACGAGCGCGACCCCGAGCGGTTCCTGCTGATAGTGAACGCATCGAACCGCGAGCTGGACTTCGAGTGGCTGCGCCAGCAGGAGGCGCCCGGCGCGGAGCTGCGCGACGTCTCAGACGACCATGCGCTGCTGGCGGTGCAAGGCCCGAACGCGCTCGAGCGGCTCGGGCTGCCCCGCGCGCCGGCGTTCACATTCGCGGGCGGCGAGATCGACGGCATCGACTGCGTGGTCAACCGCACCGGCTACACCGGCGAGGAGGGGGTCGAGCTGCTCGTGCCTACCGGGCGCGCGGCGGAGCTCTGGGATCGCATCCTCGACCGAGGGGTCGTTCCGTGCGGGCTCGGCGCCCGCGACACCCTTCGCCTCGAAGTCTGTTACCCGCTCCACGGCAACGACATCGGGCCCGAGACGGACGCGATTTCGGCGGGCCTCGGCTGGGTTTGCGCCCTCGACGAGGAATTCACGGGAGCGGAGGAGCTGCGGCGGATCAAGGAGGCAGGCCCCGAGCGGAAGCTTGCGGCCTTCGTGATGGAGGAGTCGGGGATCCCGCGGCAGGGGATGACGATCGCCGAGGGCGGCGCCGTCACGTCCGGCTCGCACTCGCCGATGCTCGGCCGCGGGATCGGTCTGGGTTACGTTCCGGCCGAGCTCGCGCAACCAGGGTCGGAGCTGACGATCGACGTACGCGGCCGCTCACGCCGCGCGCGCGTAGTGAAGAAGCCCATCTTTTCGCGGGAGGAAACCTGATGGCCGTGGCCGAGAGCTACCCGGACGACCTGCGTTATCACCCGGAGCACGACTGGGCCCGCCTCGAGGGCGGGGAGGCGGTGTTTGGCATCACCTGGTTTGCGCAGGACGCTCTCGGTGAGCTGGTGCACTTCGAGCCTCCGGAGGAGGGTGCGACCCTGACCAAGGACCAGTCCTACGCCGAGGTCGAGTCCGTGAAGGCGGTCACGGACGTGATCGCCCCGCTCTCAGGCGAGGTGCTCGAGGTGAACGGCGCCGTAACGGAGGCGCCGGAGACCGTGAACGAGGATCCGTACGGCGCGGGCTGGCTCGTCCGCGTCCGGTTGACCGAGCCGACCGAGGTGGAGTCATTGCTCGATCCGGACGCGTACAAGCAGCATCTGGCCGACTCGTGAGCTATCTCGCCCTGACAGACGCCGACCGCGAGGCGATGCTCGAGGAGATCGGGGTCTCGTCGATCGAGCAGCTCTTCGCCGAAGTGCCCGCAGGCGTTCGCCTGGGCCGGGAGCTCGACCTGCGCCCGGCGATGACGGAGCAGGAGCTCACCGCCTACTTCGAGGAGCTCGCGTCCGAGAACGGCCACATCGGTGCGGAGCTCTCGTTTCTCGGCGCCGGCATGTACGACCACTACGTGCCTGCGATCGTCGACGCCGTTCTCCAGCGGGGTGAGTTCCTGACCGCGTACACGCCCTACCAACCGGAGCTGAGTCAGGGCGTGCTCCAGGCGATCTTCGAATACCAGACCGCGATCTGCGAGCTGACCGGGATGGACGTCTCGAACGCCTCGGGGTACGACGGCACCACCGTCGCCGCGGACGCGTGCTTCATCGCCAAACACGCGACCGGCAGGACGAGAGTCGTGCTCACCGAGGCGACGAACCCGCAGGTGCGGCAGGTCGTGAAGACGTACGCGCCGGGGTTTGGACTCGAGGTCGTCGAGGTACCTCACCGCGACGGCTCGACCGATCCAGACGAGGTGCGCGCGGCCGCCGGCGACGCGGCCTGCGTGATCTTCCAGCATCCGAATTTCTTCGGGGTGCTCGAGCCAGCGGCCGAGCTGGCTGCGGCCGCCAGCGACGTTGAGGCGCTTCCGGTCGCCCACGTCGACCCGCTCTCGCTGGGCGTGCTCGAGGCGCCGGGCCGCTACGGCTGTGCGATCGCCATTGGAGAAGGGCAGTCGGCAGGGAACTACCTCTCGTATGGCGGTCCGCATTACGGCTTCCTGGCCGCGCGCTCGGACTTCATCCGACGCATGCCCGGCCGCATCGTCGGTGAGACCACAGATGCCGCGGGGAATCGCGGCTATGTCCTCACTCTTCAGACGCGCGAGCAGCACATCAGGCGCGAGAAGGCGACCTCGAACATCACCACCAACCAGACACTGCTGGCGCTCGCCGGCCTGGTCTACCTCTCATGGCTCGGCCCCGAAGGCTTGCGCGAGGTGGGAGAGACCTGCATGGCCCTCGCCGAGCATGCGAAGAAACGACTCGGGCTGCCACTGCTGTTTGCGAATCAGACAACGTTCAAAGAGTTTGGCGTACGCCTCGGACGGCCCGCGCAGGAGGTCGTCCGCGAGGCGCGCGAGCGCGGCGTTCATCCGGGCTACGCTCTCGGCCGCGACTACCCGGGGATGGACGACGTGCTGCTCGTTGCCCTCACGGAGAAGCGGACGCCGGAGGAGATCGACCGGCTCGCCGATGTGCTGGCGGAGGTCCAGGCACCGTGAAGCTGATCTACGAGAAGTCGCAGGCCGGGCGCCGCGCCGGGCGCCTGCCGGAGCATGGGTTGCCGGTGCCGGAGCTGCCCGACGAGCTCAGCCGGACGGAGCCGCCCCGTCTGCCCGAGCTCGCCGAGCCGGACCTGATGCGCCACTTCACCGAGCTCTCGAGCCGCAACTTCGGAATCGACACGGGCTTCTACCCGCTCGGCTCCTGCACGATGAAGCACAACCCGCGGGTGAACGAGCGGCTCGCCGCGCTGCCCGGCTTTCGGGACTTGCACCCGCACCAAGGCGAGGACGGCGCGCAGGGCGCGCTTCGCCTCTGCTGGGAGCTCCAGGAGGTGCTCGCCGAGGTCACCGGTCTCGACGCCGTCTCGCTTCAGCCGGCGGCGGGCTCGCAGGGCGAGCTGACCGGCCTGATGCTGATGCATGCCTACTTCGGCGATCGCGGCGAGGACGATGAGCGTCGGAAGATCGTGATCCCGGACACGGCACACGGAACGAACCCCGCGAGCGTGACCATGGCGGGCTACGAGCTCACGCCGGTCCAGACCGACGCCCGCGGCAACATCGACGTCGAAGACCTCCGCGCGAAGGTGGACGAGCACACCGCAGGGCTGATGCTGACGAACCCCTCGACGCTCGGGCTCTTCGACGAGCACATCGAGGATATCGCGGGGATCTTCCACGACGCCGGCGCGCTCATGTACTACGACGGCGCGAACTTGAACGCGGTCTGCGGGATCTCCCGGCCGGGTGACATGGGCTTCGACATCGTCCACATCAACCTGCACAAGACCTTCTCGCAGCCACACGGAGGCGGTGGGCCAGGCGGTGGGCCGATCGCGGTCGGGAAGCGGCTCGAGCAGTTTCTGCCCGTCCCGGCGATCGTGCGCGAGGGCGATCGGTACGGCTTCGACTACGACCGGCCGCAGACCATCGGCAAGGTGCGGGGCTTCTACGGGCCCTTCGGCGTCTTCGTCCGCTCTTACGCCTTCATCCTCGCCTACGGGCCGCGGCTGCGAGAGATGTCGGAGGTGGCGGTCCTGAACGCGAACTACCTGCTCGCGCGACTCCGGGACGCGTACGAGCTCCCGTACGACCGGCTCTGCATGCACGAGTTCGTGCTTTCCGCTCGGCCGTTCAAGCGCGAGCACGGGGTCACGGCGCTCGACGTCGCAAAGCGGTTGATGGACTACGGCTTCCACCCGCCGACGGTGTATTTCCCGCTCGTCGTGTCCGAGGCGCTGATGATCGAGCCGACCGAGACTGAAGCGAAGGAGACGCTCGATTCGTTCGCCGACGCGATGCTGGCGATCGCGCGTGAGGCGGCCGAGGAGCCGGAGCAGCTGAAGAGCGCACCGCACGGCCGGCCGGTGGGGCGGCTGGACGAGGTGAAGGCCGCCAAGCGGGTCCTCGTCCGCTACGGCTTCGAGGAGCATCCGGATCTCTCGGGCGAGCCCGCGGCGGCGGCCGTCGCAGACGCGCCGAAGGGCGTCTGATGATCGACCTTCGCTCGGATACGAAGACCAAGCCCACGCCCGAGATGCGCGCGGCGATCGCAGCGGCGGACGTGGGGGATGAGCAGAAGCGCGAGGACCCGACCGTCAACGAGCTCGAGCGCCGCGTCGCGGAGCTGCTCGGCCAAGAGGAGGCGGTGTTCGTCCCGACCGCGACGATGGCGAACGAAATTGCGTTGCGGACCCTCGCGGAGCCCGGCGGCGAGGTCGTGGCCGAGGAGAACTCGCATCTGTTCGTGTCCGAGCTCGGAGGCCCGGCGGTGCACGCGGGTTTGATGACGCGGCAGCTCCGCTGCCCGAACGGCCGCTTCACGCCCGAGCAGCTCCGCGAGACCGCCCGAGCCGGAGACTCCACGCACACGCCGCGGACGAGCATCGTCTCGATCGAGAACACGCACAACGCCTCCGGAGGCCGTGTGTGGCCGCTCGAGGAGATCGAGGCGATCGTGGCGAGCGCCCGAGAGCTCGGCCTACGCCTCCACCTCGACGGGGCGAGAGTCATGAACGCATCGATCGCCTCCCGGGTGCCGGCGGCAGAGATCGGCGCGCACTTCGACACGGTCACGCTCTGCCTCTCGAAAGGCCTCGGCTGCCCCCTCGGCGCTCTGCTCGCGGGGTCGACGGAGCTGATGACGACCACACGGTCGCTGAAGCACCTCTTCGGTGGGGCGATGCGGCAGGCCGGGATCGTCGCCGCCGCGGGCGTGTATGCGCTCGAGCACAACGTCGAGCGGCTGGCGGACGACCACGCCCGGGCGCGACGGCTTGCGGAAGGCCTTTACGAGGCCGGCGTTCCCATCGATCTCGAACAGGTGGAGACCAATTTCGTCCAGGTCGAGCTAGGCCCGCTCGGGCTCGACCCGACGGACGCGCTCGAGCGGCTCTGGCAGGAGGGCGTTGGACTCTCGATGACCGCGCACCCGACGAAGCTACGAGCCGTCACCCATCTCGACGTGGGGGACGACGAGATCGAGCGAGCTGTCGAGTTGATCCCGGGCGCGCTCGGAGCCCTTGCCCGAGCCTGAGCGATTCCGCCGCCTCGTCCTCGAGGCGCAGAGGGCGGGCCGGTTGCCGAGCGTGGCCGCGGCGGTGTTCCGGGGCGGGGAGCTCGTGTGGAGCGATGCCGTCGGGCTCGCGGATGTCGAGGAGCAGGCGGAAGCCACTCCTGACACGCAGTACGCGGTTGCCTCGATCACGAAGACCTTCACCGCGGCGTCCGTCATGCAGCTGCGGGACGAGGGGAAGCTCGAGCTCGACGAGCCGCTCTCGGCCTATCTCCCCGAAGCCGCGCACGGATTCCCGACACTGCGGCGCATGCTCGCTCACGCCTCGGGCCTCCAGCGAGAGCCGCCTGGGGAGGTCTGGGAGACCCTCGAGTTTCCGGACGAGAAAGAATTGCTCGCGCGGCTCGCCGAGGCGGAGCAGGTGCTCGCTCCCGCTGCGGCCTGGCACTACTCGAACCTTGCCTACGCCCTCCTGGGCCACGTCGTGGCGCGGGTCTCCGGGACGCCGTTCCGAGACTACGTCCAGAAGTGGCTGCTCGGGCCGCTCGGCCTTACACGCACCACCTGGGGGCCGGCGGCGCCGGCCGCGAAACCGTACTTCGTCGAGCCCTATTCGGATGCGGTCGTGCGCGAGCCAGAGCTCGAGCTCGGCGGCAAGGGCGGCGAGTCGGGGCTTTCGAGCACCGTCGGCGATCTTGCGCGCTGGGGCTCGTTCCTCGCCGATCCTGACGAAGCAGTGCTGGCCCCTGCGAGCGTCGGCGAGATGCACGAGTTGCAGATCATGGCCGAGCCCGACTGGACGCTCGGCTGGGGCCTGGGGATCGGACTTTGGCGGCGGGGCGAGCGGATCTTCGGCGGCCATACGGGCGGCTTTCCCGGTTTCCTTTCCATGTTCGCCTATTCGCGACCCGACCGAGTTGGAGCCGTTGTCCTGACGAACTCCGGGCGCTGGCCGAAGCTCAGCGAGACCGGCCTGGCCCTGGCTGAGGCGGCGCTCGAAGAGCTCGCACCGGAGCCCGAGCATTGGGCGCCGGAGGAGCCGCCGTCAGAGGAGATGCTGCCGCTCCTCGGCCGCTGGTGGTCCGAGGGAAGCGAGATGGTCTTCAGCTGGCGCAACGGAAAGCTCGAGGCGCGGCTCGCCACCGCGCCGGCCGAGCGTGAACCTTCGGTGTTCGCGCAGGAAGGCGAAGACCGGTTCCGCACCGTGTCGGGCGGCGAGCGCGGTGAGGTCCTTCGGGTCGTGCGTGACGAATCGGGCGCGGTCGTCAAGCTCTACTGGGCGACGTACCCGTTCACCCGGGCCCCCGAGATCTTTGGCGCTTGACCAGGGGCCGGAAGCCCCTGCTCCCTCAAACGGTCCGCCCAACCTCCTCCCCGAGGCGAACGTAGCGAGGGCGGGCGCGCGTGTCGGTGACGGAAATGCACCCACCGCGTCGTCGGCTCAACGGTCGCCGGCGGCCAGGAATGCCAGCGCTACGCCGACGTAGACGGCAACGAGCATGAAGCCCTCCCAGCGGCGACCGCGACCGTCGGCGAGCACGAACCCGACCAGCAGCGCGGCACCTCCCATCGTCGCGAGCTCGATCGGCCGGAAGCTGAGGGGCAATGCCGGCCTGACGACCCAGGAAAGCAGCGCGATCGCGGGTGTCACGAACAGCGCGACCTGCGCACTCGACGAAACCGCGATCTCCGTCGCCAGGGGCAGCTTGCCGCGATTCGCGATCACGATTGCGCCTCCGTGCTCGGCTGCGTTCCCGACGATCGCGACGATCACGGTCGCGATGAAGAACTCCGACAGGCCAGCGGCCTCCGCGAAGGAATGGAGTGAGTGTACGAGGGTCTCGCTGATCAAGGCGGTCACGATCGTGGCCGCTGCCAGAACCCCGAGTGCGGCCGACAGCGACCAGCCCGCGCCTGCCGTCTTGCCGCTTTCTGCGTGCAGCCGCTTGTGGCGGCGCAGTCCACGGATCGTCGTCGCGGCGTACACGAGCAGGAGCACGATCGCGACCGGTATGGAAAGAACCGCCAGTGAGTGCCGCTCGGCATCCCCGCTCCAGCTCGGAACCGCTGGCACCAGGAAGACCAGCACGGCCACGAGCACGAGGGCGAGCTGCAAGAGGATCGAAAAACGGTCGAGCGGCTTCCCGTCGCGCCCCTCGCCGCCGAAGATCAGCGCCGCTCCCAGGACGAGCAGGATGTTGGAGACGACGCTCCCCGCGAGTGAGCCGCGAACGACGTCGGGCAGCGACGCGTTCACCGCGAAGAGGGCGATGATCAGCTCCGGCGCATTGCCGAAGCTCGCATTCAGGAAGCCGCCGATTCCGGGCCCCGTGTGCTCGCCTGCGTGCTCGGTCGCCTCGCCGATCAGCCAGGCCAGCGGAACGAGTGCGGCGGCAGCGGCAACGAACAGCGCCGTGTCGCCGACGTGGAAGCCATAGCGCAGGAGAAGCGTGAGCGGGCCGAGCCCCAGTGACGCCCAGAGGAGCTTGCGGCCCACACGGCTACCCTAGCGAGCCGTGCTCGAAGCCGTCCTCTTCGACTGGGGCGACACGCTGATGCAGTTCGCCTACTCGCCGGAACTCGTGAGCGCCGGCCACCGTGCAGGCCTCGCCGCGATCGGACGGGACGGGCTGCCCAAGGTCGAGGAGCTCACGGAGCACTTCCGGGCCCGCTACGAGCCGCTCTTCTGGGTGCCGGGAACCGTCGAGGAAATCGAGTATCCCGGTCTCGTCAGGCAGCTACTCGGAGACTTCGACGTGGCGATCGACGATGAGGAGCTCGCCCGCTACCTGGAGGCCGAGCATGCGGCCTGGGATCCGGCGCGCCTGCTCGGCGCCCATACCCACGCACTGCTGGAGTCGCTCCGCGGGCGAGACTTGAAGCTCGGCCTGGTCTCGAATGCCTTCGATCCCGGTTGGCTCCTGCATCGTGACCTCGAGCAGATGGGTCTCGCGCAACGTCTCGATTTCAGCGTCTTCTCCTCGGAGGTCGGAACCCGCAAACCGCATCCGGCGATCTTCGAGCGAGCGCTCGAGGCGCTCGCAGTCGAGCCCGAGCGGGCTCTCTTCGTCGGTGACCGGCTCTACGAGGACGTGCGTGGCGCAGCCGAGCTCGGCATGACCACCGTGCAGGCCCTCTGGTTCCGGGCCGACGAGCACCCGGAGGGAGGCGAGCCCGATTACGAGGCGTTCACGCAGATGGACGTGCTGAACGTCGCGCGACGGCTGACCCACTAGCCGCGCAACCGCGGAATGTCAAGTCTTGCGGAGCGTGGGCAGTTGCACTCACAATTCATCCATGCAGATACGCGAGCAGGCGGCGGCCCCGCCGAGCGAGCTCCCGCTCCGGCCTCAGGATGAGGTCGAATGCCGCCGCTGCGAGACGCACTGCGACAAGGTCGTGTACCCCGGGGCCTGCGTCGAGCGAGGCTGTCCTTTCTCCTACGCGCACGAGGAGTTCGGCCGCACCTACATCGGCTGTCTGATGAAGGTCTTCGACGTCGAGATCGACCTCGATCTCCTGGAGGAGGCCGAGTCGCGCCGAGGCGGTTTCGGAGCGATCAGGGCGACGGCGCCGGCGCTGCCGATGTGCCGAGTCGAGGTCGAGGCGTGCTACGAGGGGCGTACCGGGGAACTTGGCTGCGTCAATCCCGAGTTCCACGAGCTGCCGGTCGGCGCGCCTTCGTTCCGGATTTTCGCGCAGATCGCTTCGTAGCTCGGGCGTAGAGCTCCTTCAGCCTTCGAACCTGCTCCGCATCGGGGCCGTGACCTTTGCCGGGAACCTCGAGCAGCGCGGGCAGGCCCCGTAGCTTGCGATGGGAGAGGAAGACGCCGAGCTCCTCGCCCAGCAGGCCGTCGCCGATGTTCTCGTGTCGGTCGCGGTTCGAGCCGAGTGGCGCCTTCGAGTCGTTCACGTGCAGGCAGCGCAGCCGGTCGAGCCCAATCAGCCGGTCGACGTCCTGCACGACGCAGTCGAGCTCGGCGGGGTCGGTGACGTCATAACCCGAGACGTAGAGGTGGCAGGAGTCGAGGCAGACCCCTAGCCGCGGATGGCGGTCGAGCGCCTCGTACAGCGCGGCCAGCTCCTCCAGCGAGCGGCCGATCGTGCCGCCGGCGCCGGCCGAGTTCTCCATGCAGAGCCAAGTCGTCTCCGAGCAACGCGTGAGCGCCTCGGTGAGCGCGGGCACGACGCGCTCGAGCCCGGCCTCGAAGCCCGAGCCCAGGTGCGAGCCGACATGGAACACGACCGCGTCTGCGTCGATCGCACAGGCGACGTCAACCGTGTTCTTGAGCGTTTCGACCGATTTCTCATAGATGTCTTCGTCCGGGCTCGCCAAGTTGAGCAGGTAGAGGGCGTGGCAGACCACCGCCTCGATCCCGGCCTCCGCGCGCCGTTCCTTGAAGCGCTCGAAGTTGGCCGGATCGTGGTTCGTCGCGCGCCAGGTGCGCGGGCTCTGAGTGAAGATCTGGACGCTCTCCCCGCCGATGGCCTCGATCCGGTCGATCGCCGTGTGGATCCCGCCGGAGGAGGAGACGTGGGCGCCGAGCAGCATGAGGCGGACGCTAGCGCAGCCAGGCGGCGAGCCGGCTGGCTTCATCCTCGAGCTCACGCCGCACCCTGCGCGGAAGAGGCTCGAACGGCTCGAGTAGCACCCGGTCGCCTTCCTGCCGCCAGGTTCCGCCGACGAAGCCGTCAACCAAAAACGTCTGCTGGACATCGCCGTTCTTTGCGATCACGGCCCTGCGGAAGACCTCCGACATCACGCGCGTGCGGTCTTTGTGCGCCAGCAGGACCTCTTCCCAGCGCGGGAGCAGGCGCGCCGGTGCAGGAACGTCCGCGGCCGCGAGGGGCGCGCGCGGAAGGTCGAACAGCTCGCGCCCCAGCTCGTCCCTGAAGGAGCGGAGCCTCAGCGCCTCGAAGCCGGGGATGAGATCGCGAATCGGCACGCCGCTCCACTGCGAGGCGTCCGCGCGGGTCGCGGGGCCGAAGGCGGCCAGATAGCGCCTGACCAGATGCGTTACCGCCTCCTGCTTGGGTGGAAGCTCATGCTCGGCGGGCCGCAGAAGGGGCGAGCCGCGAAAGGCCCAGAGCGCCGCCTCCGGAAGCTGCTCGAGGCGCGCGAGCGCAACGACCCAGTTGTACTCGCGCAGCTCGTCCACATCTGTCGTTCGTGGGTCGTAGCCGAGCGCACGCATCAACTCGCTACGGGCGTGCGGGCGCTCCCGTGTCAGGGCCAGTGCGCGCTCGACGAGCTTGCGCGCTGGCGGCTTCACGCCGCGGGCGCGGGCGAGCGTGCGCGCCTCCCGAACCGCAGAGTCGAAATGCGGGTAGTCGCGCGCGGCCACGAGATGGAGCGTCGCTCGCATCAACAAGGCCTTCACCACCCGGCCACTCAGGATGGCGCGCTCTAGCGACCGGCGCTCGAAGCCTTCCAGCCGCGACCAAAGCGCGACGTACGGAGCCGGAGCCCATTGTGCCTGAAGTCCGGCGACCTTCTCCACGGCCCGTACGACCGGCATGCGCCCACGCATGAGGAGCAGCTGGCGCTGCAAGGTGGTGCGGTTGAGCTCTCGCTGCGTCAGGACGCGCTCGGCCATGGCAGTACGCTAACGGCGTGTCTGTCCGCGCCCGCTTTGCACCCAGCCCCACCGGCTACCTGCACGTCGGCGGTGCCCGCACGGCGCTTTTCAACTGGCTCTTCGCACGCCACGAGGGAGGCGAATTCCGCCTCCGGATCGAGAACACCGATGTCAGCCGCGAGGTCGCCGAGGCGGTCGACCAGATTCAGGGCACGCTCGCGTGGCTCGGGCTTGACTGGGACGGCGAGGTCACTTTCCAGCTCGACCGCGCAGCGCACGCTCAGGAGGTGGCGCGCCGGCTCGTCGACGAGGGCAAGGCCTACGACGACGAGGGCGCGATCCGTTTCCGCATGCCCGACGGGGGGGTCACCGCCTGGGAGGACCTTGTCCTCGGCCGAGTCGAGTATCCGAGCGAGAAACTCGAGGACGTCGTGCTCGTCCGCTCCGACGGGCGGCCGACCTACAACTTCGTCTCACCGCTCGAGGATGCGCTCGACGGGATCACCCACGTGATCCGCGGCCAGGACCACGTCTCGAACACCCCCAAGCAGCTGCGCATCCTCGAGGCGATCGGCGCGAAGATCCCCGCCTACGCGCACGTGCCGTTGCTGAACGGCCCCGACGGGCGCAAGCTTTCCAAGCGCCACGGCGCGATCACGGTCGACGACTTCCGCGCGCAGGGCTACCTGCCCGAGGCGCTGGTCAACTACCTCGCGCTGCTCGGCTGGAGCTACGACGATCACACCGAGATCATGAGTCGCGAGGAGCTGATCGCGCGGTTCACGCTCGAGCGCGTCGGCACGAGCGCAGCGACCTTCGATTACAAGAAGCTCGAGTGGCTGAACGGGATGTACCTGCGGGCGCTCTCACCGGACGAGTACGCGGATCGGCTCGTCACGTACCTGCGCGAGCAGGGCTACGAGTGGGACGAAGGGCTCGCTCGCAAGGCGGCGCCTCTCGTGCAGGAGAAGATCGCGACCCTCGGCGAGTTTCCCGCCTTCGCCGGATTCCTGTTCGCGCGAGTCGAGGCCGACCCGGACGAGCTCGGCGATGGGCCGATGCTGCCGGCCGCAGCGGAGCGGCTGGCGGAGGTCGAGCCCTTCGAGGCGGAGCAGATCGAGGCGGCGCTGCGCGAGGTGGCCGAGGGGCTAGGACTCAAGCCTCGCGAGGCCTTTCAGCCCATCCGCCTCGCCCTGACGGGGTCGTCGGTCTCGCCGGGCCTTTTCGAGAGCCTGGAGCTGCTGGGGAAGGACGAGTCTCTCGCCCGCCTGGCCGGCAGCGGGCGCGGAGCGGCCAGCGGATCGAGCGCCCGCTGAAACTCGAGCCACGCGCGACGTCGGAAGAGGGGGGTGGGCTGAGGAAAGGGATGCTCCATTACCACTTCTGAATAATAAACGCGCGCGGCGCCTGGATGGGTACGGCGTTATGCTCCTCGCCTCGCATGGCGGAGACCGCCCAGCCGCCCACCGTGCTGGTCGTCGACGACGACGCGTCGCTCCGGCTGCTTTGTCGCGTCAACCTCGAGCTCGACGGCTATCGCGTGCTCGAGGCTCCAACGGTGGCCGAAGCCGAGGACATGCTGCTCGCCGAGCCGGTGGACGTCGTCTTGCTCGACGTGCACGTCGGCCCCGAGAGCGGCATCGATCTGATGCGCAGCCTGCGGGAGCGCGGTGCGGCGCCCCCGGTCGTCCTCGTGACCGGGACTGCGCAGCTCGACGCCGACACACGGGCAGAGGCGGACGGTGTCGTCGGCAAGCCGTTCCGCCTCGAGGAGCTGCACGAGGTAGTTCGCCGTCTCATCAGCTTGAGTCGCTAGATTCCAGCCGCGATGAGCGTCGCCGCCGTCCTGCGCCCAGCTGATTACGAGTCGCGTGTTCAGCGCTATCTCTTCGAGCGCGCGGAAGAAGCCCGGGCGGTACGAGTGGGGGAGAAGGAAGTCTCCGAACGCGCGGCGATCGTGGCCCGCTATGCCGAGCTCTTCACGCGTGACCAGCTCGAGTCGCTGCGTCAGGCCGAGGAGGAATCGGCCGCCGGCGGCGAGGAGCGCGAGCGCCTCTACCGCCTGCGGAAAACCTGCGAGGCAGGCCTGATCTCAGGCGAGCTCGCGGGCCGGGAGGACGCTTTGGAGAACGCGATCTTGGCTGCGCGCGTCCAGTTCCGGGGCGAGGAGCTGCCGCTGCGGACTGCGCAGGCGCGGCTCGCGGTGCTGCCCGGGTACGCCGACCGCGACGAGCTCGGCCGGTTGGCGCATGAGCTCTCGGCCACGTTCAACGAGGACCGGCGGGAGCTGCTGCGGGCCGGCGAGGAGCTCGAGGCCGAGGTCACGGGCTCGGACGACCCGATCGCGCGCACCGAGGAGGAGAAGGCGATCTCGATCCACGAGCTCGAGCGCGCCTTGGCCGAGGCGAGCGCGGCGGCCGAAGGCGTCTACACGCGCCTGCGCGAGACCTGGTTCGAGCGGCTGCTCGGCCCGGAGCGCGAAGCCGTTCCGTCCTCCTCGCACGTTGCCTATCTCCGCCGGCTCTCGCCCCTCGAAAGCATCTACACGAAGGAGCGCGCGGTCCCGATTTGCATGGAGACGCTCGCGCGCCTCGGCTTCGATCTCGAGGCCGAGCCGAACATCAGGCTTGATCTCGACGACCGGCCGCAGAAGTCGCCGCGGGCGTGCGTGATACCCGCCGACCCGCCGCGCGTCGTCCACCTCATCACGCGCGCGCAGGGCGGTCTCCATGACTACCAGGCATTCCTGCACGAGGCGGGGCACGCGCTGCACTTCGCGGGAGTCGATCCCTCGCTGCCCTACACCTTCCGCAACATCTCCCGAGACCACGCCTTGACCGAGATCTACTCGTACATCGTCGAGGCGATCTCTCGTCAGCCCGGCTGGCATGCTCGCTACTTCGGCCTCTCCGAGGAGCACGCCGCCGAGAACGCGGCGGCGACGGTGTTCATGGAGGCGCTGCTCTTCCGCCGCTACGTGGCGAAGCTCCAGTTCGAGCTCGACTTCTGGGGCCGCTTCTCGGAGGACGGAGGCAGCTCGGCCGGCTACTCCGAGCGGTTGACCGAGGCGACCGGACTTCACTACCGCGAGGAGGGCTACCTCGCCGACATGGACGCCGGCTTCTACTCGGCCGACTACCTGCGCGCCTGGATCCGTGCCGCCCAGCTCCGCGCCTACCTCGAGCGCGAGGTCGGTGCTGAGTGGTGGGCCAGCGAGGAGACGGGGAAGCGCCTGCGCGCGCTGTTCAGCGAGGGGACACGCCCGTCGAGCGAGGAGATCGCCGCCCGCATAGGCTTCGCGCCGCTCGACACCGAGCCGCTGCTCGCCGAGCTAGGCGCCTAGCCGGCGGCGGCCGTGGAGCCGCCGAAGCGCCACGCCCGCCGGTTGCTACTTGTCGTTTTCCTGACCTCGTCGCATTTCCCGACCGATCGCGGCGTAGCGTTCGCGTGCCAGGCCTTGCAGATGCCCGGGAAGACGTGAGATGTCATGCCCCATCGGACTGCGCGCGGCCGCTTCGACGAGATCGCGCTCGAGATCGCGATCGGCACGTTGGCTGACGATCTCGGTCAACGTCCTCAGTGCTTCGGCGAAGATGTTGGGTTCGGCATCCAGATCATCTGGGAGCTCAGCAGCTACCGCCCGCGCTTCGGCCGGGCCGCGAAGCAGGATTGCCTGCCGCGCCTCTTCGACCCCCTCTTGGGCCGCGTCGAAGTCTTGAAGCCGATTGATGACCGACTGCGCTGCCGATGCGAACGCCTCTGCGGAGAGCTCGCGATCCCTGACCGCCTTCGTGAGGGCTTCGAGCGCCGCCTCGGCCTCGGCACGCGCAAGCTCGGCCCGCTTCTCCTCGAGGCGCCGCTCGAAGTCTTGCTGCGCACGCAGTGCAAGTGCCAGGCGACCCTCTCGTTCTCGGCGCTGCTCGTCGAGCGCGTTCAATGCGGCCCGGTTTTCCTCCGCGGCCTGCCTCGCGCGTTGGGATTCCTGCTCGAGTGCCGCGAGCTCGTCCCTCCGCTTTTGCTCCGCGTCCGCAGCGCTCATCGGGCGATTGTGCCGAACCTCCTCGTCAAGCGCCAGGGCCTGGCCCGGGAAATGGGCTTGCCGACCACGGCCAGTCGGGCAATGGAACCGCTTCGACGGCCGGCATCTGATGCACCGTGCCCCTCACGCCCGTGGCCATCGCCTAGGCGCACGGGCCCGGGATCATGCCTTCTCTGAGGCGGGTCGCCGTTTGAGGGAGTCGCGGTGTTGGATCGTCAGGTCTGCCTATCGACTTTTCGCGTTTTACAACGGTCGGAGCCGGGGATCTACGTCGACGCGGCAGGGGTCTGACTGCGACGCCTGGCGGTGGTCGCGCGTGGAGGGCGCGCGATTGCTCAGTCGCCCTGCCGTCTAACTCTGTTCTTCGAGCAATGGCTAGGGGGTCGGATGCGATCGAAAGGCACAAGTAGCGAGCGCGGGGCGAGCGAACGGATCCCCGCCAAAGGGGAGCGGGTCGAGCGGCCGCTCATGGGCATCCTCGTGCGAGGGACCGTCCATTACTCAGATCAACTCCAGGTTCTCGTCAAATGGGACAACGGGCGCTCCGAAAGCCTGCGGCCCGGACGCGATCGATTCCGGGTTGTTCCGACATAAGCATCGGGCACCCTCAACGGGCGTTCGCTCGCCTGCCGGGCGGCGCTGTGCCGCGGCAAACGGACCTGTACCGAAGTGTTCGTTGGTCGCCGACTGACTGCTCGAGCACGATGACGGGGATCACCATCATGGCAGGACGTCGAAGCGGCGGTGGATGCGCTCTGCGCGTTCGTTCACGCTCCCGTATTCGACGAGACTTTGTTCGCGCCTCGTCGAACCCGAGTGGGTGCCGGTGGTCGGCCCAGATTGGGTTCTGGTGGTCCTAGTCCCACGGGAGCAATGCAGAGTTCGACCTCGTCGAGCACGCCCGTACCGTTCTCCAGTACGGATTTCTCTCCCCGATCGGAAGCGGGGGCCTCCCCGCGTTACCCGTTGACACCCTTCGCTTTCGATACGACACTGCGCCAGCACTTCGAAAAGGAGGACTGCGGCATGAGGTGGACACTTGGGCTGGTAACCGTCGTTGCTGTGCTTAGCGCGATCACGGCGGGGAATGCGACCGCGGACCACATCGGGCAGACGCTCAACTGCGGCACCGCGGGGACGTACACGATCGTCGGGACCGAAACGGCCGCGGGATTCCCGGTACCCATAGGCGAGACGAATCTCTTCCTGCTCGGCGATACGACAACCGTGCTCGTGATCAAAGAGGTGAGCGTTGATGGCCAGCTGCGCTTCGCGAACCCGGGATTCCAGGCCAACAACCGCACGGTCGTAACCTGTACGTTCACGGGACCCAGGACCGGCAGTCTCTATACGGTCACCGGCATCCTCACGTGAAGAACAGCTACTGCTCGTCACCACTACGGGTGGCCTAAGAGTGCCGCCGGGCGCCCGGCAACCCCGGCCTCCTGCACCGCGTACTCGCGGTGATAATCCAGCGCCAGCACCTCGGGGCAGCCATCACCGGCTTTGCTCTCAGGGTGTAGCTTGCGGTAGCGGACATGGGCTGCCTGCACTGCTGCGTTGGCACCTTTCTGCGTGCAGGCTGTAGAGACGAGAAAACCCTGCGATGTGCAGGGCCTTTCTTAGAGGAGGCGCATACGGGATTCGAACATCCCTGCATATCGAGCTTCTTATGTGGCGGTAGCGTCACCGGTAGCGCCACGCGGCGAGCACATGTGGCAGACGTTCGCTACTTGTCGTCGCGCGTGGACGGTTCTTTGGTCTCGCCCAGCTTCATCAACCCTTCGATCCCCCTCCGTGTACAGGACTCGGGCGAAGTACCCGGCCGGGCCGTGAAGTTGTCCTTCTAGTTCTTCCCCCGGGTGTTGGGGAGCGGGATGTCGAATGCGTCGAGCCGAGCCCTCGCAAGGCGACCATCGCCTCCGCGGTTTCTCGATCGAAACGAGCCGACGGTTGGACGAACCCCTCCGGCTCTAGACCCACGTACAAGCTGTGGTTCTTGGCTTGGTTTTCGAGCGGGACACGATCAAGATCCTCTTGGTAGGCGGTCAAATCCGAGTTATCCGGACGGACATCAGACTGGAAGTACTCCATCGTGAACACGTTCCGGATCTTTTCTTCGTGGTCCCGCAGTCGCCGGTCTAGTTTTCGCCAGTCCGGCGAGAGACCAAGCGTCAGCTCGTATGCCGCACGATGGAGCATCGGCGCCTTGGCCATCTCCTCGCACGCAATATGCGCGGCGAAGTACGCGCGAGCGTAGTGCTCATTTTCGGAGAGGAGGTCCGCTTCCTCGAGTAGCTCACGGGCATTCGCAATTGCCTTGCGGCAGCCGTCCAATAGTTCCTCGAGCGACAACTCCCTCATGCTAGAAGCTCGGCGTAATCGAGCTCACGCT